>Ga0181573_10000063_pt1 | contig 98696 bp, 102 predicted proteins | sample 101ome_25_FD_148643 | JGI IMG/M metagenome (GOLD analysis project Ga0181573, IMG submission 148643) | Coastal salt marsh microbial communities from the Groves Creek Marsh, Skidaway Island, Georgia - 101409BT metaG (spades assembly) | ecosystem: Environmental > Aquatic > Marine > Intertidal...
CATACACGATTTGAAAGTTTTCGATTTCAGTTCAGTTCTTCCACTGGCACTTCCACATTGAGTTGAAAGACAAGCATCCAGTTATAGCTTAGTCACAAAGTTGCTCTACATTCTTTGGCTGCAGAGCAACTTTAGGACTATGGATAGTGCCAATAGATACAGTAATTATTATGGGCTCTGGTCCGGGCGTGCTGGATATAAAGCAAATAAAACGTAGCCCATCCCAAACACTTGTCGCAATCAATAATGCATGGCGTGTTCGCTCAGATTGGGATTGGTTGATACATCCTGAGGATTTTCCACAGGCTCGCCAGCCTTCATCGCTACACCAAAGCCAAAAAATCGTAAGAGCCCAAGACTATGTGCCAATCCAAAACCGATATGGTGGGTTTGTGTATGCTGGCGGGACCATGGCGTTTACTGCTGCTTATTGGGCTTTAGGTGCCTTTAGGCCGAAGGTGATCGCTATGATAGGTTGCGATATGATTTATCCAAAACAAGGTCCCACACATTTTTATGGAACTGGCGCGCCAGATCCGCTCCGCAATGATGTGACACTCCGATCGCTTGAAGCTAAATCTGCGCGTCTATGGCTGTTGGCTGCACGACAAGACTGTGCGGTGGTAAATCTGTCCACAGAATGTTGCAGTCGGCTGCTGTATCCGCGTGCAAAGTTTTCCAATTTATCATCTATAGCTCCACCTCTCTGGCAAGCTGATGATATAGCTCGAGCCCTGAGTGCTGAGAAAAAAGCAGGCTATTTCATTCCTTCTGGAGAATATTGGAAAGAACAACATCGTTTTGATGTCGATGTGATTGATGCGTTAGATCGCCTGTGGTTGATGGCCGCAGAACAAAGCTCCCTGGCTGCCTGATGCACTATTTGAAGACAGCAGCCGGTCGTGTGAGTTTTGCACGGAAGCTGCGGGGGCGGGATTAAGCGTTGGTTGGATACAACTCGAATACATTAAGTAAGCGCCACATTTTTTACACACCTTAATGCTATAATTGTTCCAACTTATCTGCCAACCACCACATTGGGTTGGGATCAACGCTCTTCTGAACATGAATTTTGCGCAATTGCTGGATCAATTTTTCCTGTAAATCTTTTCGACCAGTGTGAAATGGGTGGGTTAGCTCTACAATCTCCGGCGCAGGATCACGAAATTCGGTCGTCCAGCTAGCTAGCTGGAATAGAATGGGTACAAAAGCGATCCCTGCTTCAGAGAGAAAGTAGAGTTTCTTCTGCGCATGTTCCTTTGATCGTTCGACATGAAGCAACTCCAACTGCACCATGTATTGAAGTCGATTTGCGAGAGATGCAGATGAAATTCCTTCGCGATTTTTTTTTAATATTTCATTGAAGCCACGTCGATCAAACAGAGCAATATCCCTGAGTATGATTGGCACCCATTTATCAACGAGTAGGTGACCGGCGAGTCCTATCGGACACATTTCGTTTTCAACTATATTCACATCCAACATCGCAAGCCCCCAAACTACTTCAACCTAAAGACTAGATTGCCGCAAAGTCTGCGGTCAACATCAAACTGTTTCATGCCGCGACACAGCCTTGTAAGCTCAGGAGGATTCATCATGTCGACGCCTAATTTCATTGCCATCACAGCTGCTAATTGCCCCACTGCGAGCAGGCAGGGAGCGCTAGAGGAAATGGCGCACTTCGCTAAAGAGTGCCGCGAAAATGGTGCTGTGCGCGTCACATACGGCAGCGTTATTTCAGGCCGTCATCCCGGAGCCTTAGTGTTCGTCCAATTCTTTGATGACCTCACCGGGTTTCAAGAGGTTATGAATATGATCCCAAAATCATCGACATACTCACGAATGGTTAACAACCACGGGGTGGCTCCGTTTTCGCGAAACTTGTTTCGAGGGAAACCAATAAAATTTGAGCCAAAGCTTGAGCCGATGCCTAAATACCTGATGCTGACACGCGCCCACCGCAAATCTTTGGAGGAGGCTGATATGCTTGGTTTGTTGAACAAGACAGCATCAGTTTTTAAGGCATCAGGGGCTCAAACTATGCGAATGGGCCAAGTCCTTACAGGTTCCGACCTCGGAACTTATATGCTCGGCGTAACATATCCTGACATGTCTGCAATTGAGAAAACCTATGACGCCCTGTCGAACAACACGGATTATGGAAACCTAATCAGCGGTGTCGAAGTCGATATGCGTTCTATCACGAAGATCGCTGGTATCCTTTAGATAAGCTGGCCGTCAGGGAACACTACGCTCTTAATACTTAGCACTTGATAAAAATCGTGGAATCTTTCGCCAAAATTTAAGGAAATGGCTAATGTCTGTTTATCAAAAAATTAAAACGGCACAGGACAACAAGGATATCGAAGGCTACTTGAACTGTCTCCACGAAGACTTCGTATTCATCCGGCATCAATCTAGGACAGAAGTTAGCAAGTCCGATTGGGCGCCAACACTGATGAGCATGATGCAGAGCGACGCCTTGTCCTTCAATGATCAAAGATGCCTTTATGAAAATGATGATATCATGGTCGAGCACTCTTTTATGACTTTTCCCGATGGTACGTCAGAAGCAGTGCTGGTCGTCAATTTTTTGCAAGATGGTAAAATCATCCGGACTGAAACTGGCGCAACACCCATCAGGTAATTTGTCCACCACATAGAAAGATATAATCCATGCCCTTGCTAGCGATGTGTATGCCAATTTTGCCAGGCAAAATAGAAAAATGGCAAGCGATGATGGATCACGTGAAGTCTACAATGGAATTTTCCGAATCCAGGGAAGCAGTTGGTGTGCACGAAAGAACCTTTGTACAGAGATCACCGGCAGGCGATTTATTGATCATAACCTTGGAAGGTGATGATCCCGCTGCAAGTTGGACAAAAATCATGGCAACAATGCCTCCTGATTTTGCTGAATTCGCAGCTGACGTTCATGGAATGGATGTCAACGCCCCTCCGCCACCACTACCTGAATTAATCTTTGACAGTCGCGCATACAGGGAGGAGAGAACATAATGTTATTCGTGGTAAAACTCACGCATGATTATACAACTTGCCAAGCGCATCATCCAGAGAAGTTCCCTTTGTTTAGGGACACCTTAGCAAATGTTGGCAACCACGGAATCAAAGTTCATGGAAGCTATTCAAATCGCCTTGAGCATACTTCGTTTATGATACTTGAAGCAGATACCTTTGAGCAATTAGATGCTGCTTTCGACCCAATTTTGGAAATGGGGAATTTCGAGGTTACACCAGTCGTTAAAAGGTAAATAAATCAAAGAAAAACCAATAGAAGGTTGAAATAAATGGCCAAAAAGATGTCAATAGTGCGCTTCAAACCTAAACCTGAATGTTTTGATGAATTCTTGCAGAATATCCAAGCCTGGCAGTCGCAAGTTCACGCGAATGACGACCACCTGCTGATGCGTACCAATGAGGAAGTAGTGGCAGTAGTTGTGCGGGATAGCGAAATGCTTCATGAGAATATCCAACGCGGCGTGGCTTGGTTGGATAGCCAAAGAGCACTCTTGCAGGAATATAATGAAGTTGATCGACACACGCTGCCCATGACAGGTGACTTGGTGGTATAGTTGCACCTAGTTGCGTAAGTGTCTCAACATGGCCAAACAGCTTAATGAAATGAACCCTGTTCCAATAATGCCTGCTTCATGAATGCTTTCGAATTAAAAGCAAGCGTAACATCTAGGGCGTTAAAAAGTGTGCTTTTGAGCTTCCCCATCTGAACTGGTCCATCACTATGTTTAGGAATCGGAGGACTAAGGATGATGAACAAGCGACCGAAGCCGGAAGAGATTGTCTCGAAGTTACGGCAAGTTGAGGTTTTGATGGGGCAAGGCATGGCCCGTCTGGACGCGATCAGACAGATTGGAGTTGTTGAACAAACCTATTACCGCTGGCACTAATCATCAAAAATTACGGGGCAGCTCAAGATGACAAAAGTATTTTCCACTGTAGGGGCAGGCAATATAGAAACGCATTTTGTCACTAAAAACTTATTTCTTATCAGATAAATTCATTAATTGAGGCTTCCGAATACTTAGCCCAGACAGCTCTTAAGCGCGGGATAAAGTGACTTATATCGGGTGTAGACCTCTTCATACCGCTCCACATTGGCCGCAATCGGATCAATGGTCCGGCCTGAGTGGACCATCTGAGATATTCCCTCATCAATGGACACATAATGCCCGGCTCCATAAGCAGCGAGAACTGCCGAACCAGTAGATGGCGCATCTGGAGAGGCTGGCACACGCACAGGAATGCCGGACGTGTCAGCATGAATTTGCAGCCACAGGTCTGAGCCGGAGGCTCCACCACCCAGTGTCATCTCATCCGCCGAATAACCTGCAGCCTTGAACGCATCCAAAATTGCTCGCGTCCCAAAGCCAACACCCTCCATCATGGCTCGGAAAATATGGTGCTTCTCATGCGCAAGCGTCAGCCCGACCAAGGCACCGCGGGACAAGGGATCCGTATAAGGCGTTCGATTGCCTTGGAAATGGTCTTGCACAATGAGACCATCACACCCCGGAGAGACTTGGGCCGCCTTCGCATTTAAATCGTCAAAGTCGAGCCCACCAGTCAACCGACCCAGCCAATTGATAATGGATCCCGTCGATGTCTGCCCGCCCTCAACAATATACCGATCAGGATAAACGATGTCGGCATACGACCCCCAAACACCGGGCGCATTGAGTGGTGCCTCAGTCACGCCAAATTGCAAATGCGAGGAGCCTGTAATCAGCGCTAGCTGTCCGGGTTGTGCCACTCCCAAGCCAATCATGCCAATGAGTGCGTCCGCGCCTCCCTGTATCACCTTGACAGATTGTGGGAGGCCCAGCTCTTCAGCAGCTGTTTTCGTTAACGTTCCGATTAACGAACCGGGCGCCACTACGCGAGGAGGCCACTTCTCTATGATATCTCCAATCCCGAGGGCCTCGACCATTGTCGTGGCCCATCCACCATCACGATTGCGGTAGTGCCATCGTAATCCGACGTTGTCCAAACTTGCGGCCCACTCACCGGTAAAGCGGTAAGTCAAATAATCTTGATACTCACAAATTCTGTAGGCGCTATCATATGTGCCTGGCTCGTTACGTTTCAGCCATAGAGCTTTCGGGATCATCCACTCAGCCGAGACAGGCCCCTTCCCGCCCCCATTCAACATTAAAGCGGGATCATTGGTTTCTAGAACGGCGTCTGCCTCTTCATTGGCCCGCACGTCCATCCAGATCAGGGCTGGCCGCAAGGCATCGCCATTTGCGTCAAGTGCAACTACCGAGCAGCACGTGGTGGCATAGGAAATGGCTTCAATTTTTTCAGGCGAGACATTCGCTTGTGCCACCGCCCCACGCGTCGATTTAACGACGGCATCCCACCAATCAGACGGGTCTTGCTCTGCCTGTGCCCCCGCGGAAAACTTAGTCTGATACGGAACTGCCTGGCTTCCTAAGCATGCCCCCGACAAGTCATATATGCGGGCGCGAAGACTTTCAGTTCCACCGTCAAAGGTAAGAAAATAAGCCATTGTTTAACTCATCTCCGCTTAAGACGCATTCAAAAGGAGTAAATCCAAGTGCAGAGCGTATATGAAAATAATAAACATATGTAGTAATTTTTTAAAATTTTGTGAAAATTTTTTCCAAAATTTCTTGACCGACGCTCATACTCGTGCAAGCGTTTCAAAGAAATTTCCTTTGTGTATGCGATGAAACCAATAACGCAAGTGAGGGAAGTAAGCCCAAATCCACACCGCCCCACTCAAATTAGAGTGAGCTCAGACTAGGGAAAAATGCGATGCTAGACACTTCAACCACTCAAGAAGTCCAAAATTTTCTTGATGAATTTGGCGCATATTTAGCGGGTCATGAAATTGACAAGGCCACGAGCATGTTCGCTGATGATACCTATTGGCGAGATTTGGTGACCTTTACTTGGAACATCAAAACCATGGAGGGGCGTGGGCAAATCGAAGAAATGCTCCACCACCAACTCAAGGCAACCAGGCCCTCAAATTGGAAAGTAGCTGAGGGAGAAGTGCCCACGGTGGAGGGAGATGTAACCACCGCGTGGATCACCTTTGAAACTGAAGCCGCACGAGGTAATGGATTAATCAGGATCAAAGCCGGAAAAATTTGGACGCTCCTAACGGCCATGACTGAATTGAAGGGGTACGAAGAGCCAAGCGGTGAAAATCGGCGTATGGGCGCCAAGCACGGCGCAGGAAAAGATCGTGCGACATGGCTGGAAGAACGCAACAAAGAAACAGAGGATCTGGGCTACAAAACTCAGCCGTATTGCGTCATCGTTGGCGGCGGACAGGGCGGGATCGCGCTAGGAGCGCGCCTGAGACAGCTGGGCGTCCCGACTATTATCTTAGAGAAAAACGAGCGCGCGGGGGACAGCTGGAGAAGGCGGTACAAGTCTCTCTGCCTGCACGATCCGGTCTGGTATGATCACCTCCCCTACATCAAGTTTCCCGACAACTGGCCCGTATTCTCTCCAAAGGATAAAATTGGTGACTGGCTGGAAATGTACACCAAGGTCATGGAGCTGAATTACTGGACGAAATCCACAGCAAAAGCCGCCAAGTATGATGATAAACTCGGCGAATGGCACATTGTGGTAGATCGTGATGGCGAGGAAATTGTTCTCAAGCCGAAACAGCTGGTAATGGCCACTGGCATGTCAGGCAAGGCGCGAATGCCCTCTTTCCCCGGGATGGATACCTTTAACGGCGACCAGCATCACTCATCGCAGCACCCAGGCCCGGATGCTTACAAAGGCAAGAAGGCAGTCGTGGTGGGATCCAACAACTCTGCTCACGATATATGTGCGGCGCTTTGGGAGGCTGGAGCGGACGTGACAATGGTGCAAAGATCGTCGACGCACATAGTGCGCTCGGACACGCTGATGGATGTGGGGCTGAGTAGTTTATACTCAGAGGAGGCAGTAGCAAACGGTGTCACCACCGAGAAAGCGGACATGATTTTTGCATCAATCCCGTACGCTATTCTGCACGAGTTCCAGATACCGCTCTACGAAGAAATGAAAAAACGCGACGCTGACTTTTACAAGGGCCTCGAGAAAGCTGGGTTCTGGTTGGATTGGGGTGATGACAGCTCCGGGCTCTTTATGAAGTACCTCCGCAGGGGGTCTGGCTACTACATCGACATTGGCGCGAGCCAGCTAATCATCGACGGCGAAATAAAACTGAAGAGAGGCCAAGTGTCTGAAGTCACCTCAACCGGCGTCAAGCTTGATGATGGATCAGAACTTGTAGCCGACGTAATTGTTTACGCTACAGGTTACAACTCCATGAATGGTTGGGTCGCCGACCTGATGGGGCAAGACGTTGCAGACAAGCTCGGCAAGGTATGGGGCTTGGGCTCTGACACCACCAAAGATCCAGGGCCCTGGGAAGGTGAAGAGAGAAACATGTGGAAGCCGACACAAGTTGGCAGCCTATGGATGCACGGAGGAAACCTGCACCAATCGCGCCACTACTCTCTGTACCTAAGCCTTCAGATCAAGGCACGAATGGAGGGCCTCGCAACTCCAGTCTATGGCCTGCAGGATGTGCACCACACCGCTTGAGGCAGAACTATCTTAAAATCTTCAGGGAATTGGGTAAGTAAATGAAAGCAGTTGGCTTTATTGAACCGGGAGCAGTCGACCGGCCCAATGCCTTGTTAGATTTTGAGTTAGAAAAACCAATTGCATATGGCCATGATCTACTGGTCGAAGTAGAGGCCATCTCCGTCAATCCAGTGGACACCAAAATACGCAAGCGAGGCAACTCCGCAGTTGATGGACCTCAAATACTTGGCTGGGACGCCGCGGGCACAGTTATCGGTGTCGGGGCGCAGGTCAGGAACTTTAAGATTGGGGATCGCGTATACTACGCCGGCACCCTGAACCGACACGGTACAAACTGCGAATTTCATTTGGTAGATGAGCGAATTGTCGGTCGGATGCCGACTTCTATTACGGCGCCAGCTGCAGCCGCGATGCCTTTAACAACACTAACCGCCTATGAAATGCTGTTCGAGAGATTGGATATCAACAAGCCAGTCCCAGGTGGCAGCGAAACATTATTAATCATTGGGGGTGCTGGAGGCGTAGGTTCAATAGCCATCCAGTTGGCTCGCTGCCTTTCTGATGTGACAATCATTGCCACTGCCTCGCGCCCTGAAACAAAGGCCTGGGCCAAGGAACTTGGAGCGGATTACGTAATTGATCACTCTAAAGAGCTGGCTCCGCAAATGCTCGAACTAGGCTTCAGCAATGTTGACTTCGTCTATTCGACTACTCACTCACAAATGTATGCTGAGGAGGTGGTATCAATGATGACACCCCAAGGCCGATATGGCTTGATCGATGGACCAGACGTTTTTGACGTAATTCCCTTCAAGTCCAAGGCTATTTCTATTCACTGGGAGTTTATGTTCACACGTCCAATGTTTGAGACTGCCGACATGCAACGTCAGGGCGAAATTCTCAATGAAGTTGCGGCCCTAATCGACGCGGGAACCATTAAATCAACAGTAACAAACAACCTAGGGCGCATAAATGCAGTGAACCTTTTGGAGGCTCACAGGTTATTAGAGAGCGGCTCAACGAGGGGAAAGATTGTGTTGGCCAAGTTTTGATCTATACTTTCGGTATTTGTGAGGGGCTGCCAGATCATTAAGCAGCACATGAGACAATCCTCAAAAAGTCTTCAGCTCGCAGTGAAGCTCCACCCACCAAGACGCCAGATACATTGGACTGGGCCAGGATTTCAGACGCATTATCCGCGTTGACTGACCCACCATAAGCCAAGGGAACAGAACAAGCTTTATCCCCAAAGCATTCTATCAGCTTACGTCTCATGAAGGTGTGCACATCAATAATTTCTGAAATGGTCGGTGTTAAGCCAGTACCAATGGCCCAAACCGGCTCATAGGCGACGACAAGCTTCGACAACTGGACATTTTCCGGAATTGAAGCGTGTAGCTGCGCTTCTATGACGCTAAGAGTGTTCTCAGCGCTTTTGTCTGCTTTGGTCTCCCCAACGCAGACGATGCAAGTAAGCCCTGCCGCCAAAGCAGCAACACATTTGGCATTGACCATGGCGTCAGTCTCGCCGTGGTCAGATCTGCGCTCAGAGTGGCCCAAAATAACATACTCTCCCCCTGCATCGGCAATCATTTCCGGCGAAATGTCGCCAGTATGAGGTCCCATTGAATTCCAATGGCAGTCCTGCCCCCCAACCTGGATTGGCGAACCCTTAACGGCTGCAGCCATTTGAGCAATCAATGTAGCTGGTGGACATAACACCAGATCGCAGGACTGACCATTTAAGCCATCTAATAACTTGTTTACCTCGGCAAGATTACGGCTTTTGCCATTCATCTTCCAATTGCCAATTATTAAAGTTGAGCGCATTTGAACCAACTCGAAATGGATTATGTTTATGGGGTTTCACATTGCCCGGTAAGCGTCCAGAGCCTTGCCTGAATACATTAGAGCCGGGCCACCTCCCATTTCCACTGCCACTGTGAGAACTTCCGCAAGCTGATCCTCGGTGGCGCCATTAAGCTTTGCCGCGTCCACATGGTACAAAATACAGTCGTGACACCCCTTCACGACGGCAATTGCCGTTGCGATCAGTTCTTTCTGCGCGACGGAGAAAGTTCCATCAGCGGTCGCCGCCTTCGCGAGGCGACCAAATCCCTGCATCATGTCTGGCGCAGCCTTACCGAGAGCCCCCAGACGTTCCTTTGCGGCACTTAGTTCTGATTTGTAATTTGCAGTCATCGGCTTATTCCCCTTCAAGATTGGAGTTCATTTGGAGTAATTGCTACTAATCTTATCTAAGATCTGGTGTATTTCCCGAATGTCGCTGAGTACGAAATTGGGCGCCAATTCTGGCAAACGCCCCTTGTTATAGCCCCAGTCCACTAGAACCATTGGAAATCCAGCAGCCTTTGCCGCGGCGCAGTCTACTTCAGAGTCTCCAACCATAATCGTGGGCAAACTTGCCCACTTGTCAGAGATACATTTTTGAAGATGTTCGGGATTTGGCTTTGACACACCGTAGGTGTCAGGGCCAACAACGTCGTCAAAGAAATCAAGTAGCTGAAACTCCCTCAAAACCTTTCGAGCACTTCCTTCAATTTTGTTGGTGCACACAACTAGCCGCCAACCCTCCTGCTTCAATATTGCCAGCGTGGAGGCGGTGTTGGGATACACCGTGCTGTGTTTTGACAAGTTTCTAGAATACAGGCACCTGAAGCGGACAATTGCTGTGTCGATGAGTGGCTCTTGAGAGAAATTATTATCACTTGACAGGGCGGCGCGCACCAACTCGCCGACACCGTGACCAATCATATTGCGCACTTCACACTCGCTGAGCCTGCTCCGTCCATATTCTTCGAGGACTACATTTAGTGAATTCGCCAAGTCAGGGGCGCTGTCCACCAACGTGCCGTCCAAATCAAAGATGACCGTGCCCTTTTCATTCATTACATGATCTACCGCTGAGATGGCCTCTGACACGCTCACAGACAGCCTGTGCGGTGATACCAAAGTGCTTGTATAAATCGTTAGCTGGCGCGGATGCGCCGTATCCTGTCATACCGACAAATGCCCCATGGCCTCCTAGAAACTCACGCCAACCAAATTCGAGCGCCGCTTCGATACCGATTTTCAATACTCCATCATCCCCGAGAACATCGCTCTTGAACTTCGCCTCAGTAGCCCGAAATAGCTCAAAAGATGGTAATGATATAACGGCTGTGGGTATGCCTTCGGCCTCTAGGATTTCACGAGCCTCACAGGCAATGGACACTTCAGAGCCAGTGGCTATCAGGGACACCAATCTCTCTCCGCAGGCAGCCTCGGAGAGGACGTAGCCCCCGGTTGAAGACTTATTTTGCTCATCAGCCTCAAGCCTTAGGATGGGGAGATCTTGCCGTGACAATACCAGCGCAGTCGGCCCCTCGGTACGCTTCAACGCTATATCCCAGGCCTCGGCCGTTTCAACCGCGTCGGCTGGCCGGAGTACTACAAGATCAGGCGTCGCGCGCAAGATGGCGAGGGTCTCAACTGGTTGGTGGGTGGGGCCATCCTCACCGAGGCCAATCGAGTCATGAGTTAAAACGTGAACCATCGGCAGCTTCATCAAGCATGCGAGGCGCAACGCTGGATGAAAATAATTCGCAAAAACGAGAAATGTACCGGCGTACGGGAAATACCCTCCGTGGAGAGACAGGCCATTCATCACCGCAGCCATTGCATGCTCCCTGACGCCGTAGTGAATATAGCGCCCGGTGAAGTCATCGGCTGCTATCGCGGCGGTGCTGGAGGTGAGGGTATTGACGGAGCCCGTTAGGTCGGCAGATCCGCCAATGAGATTGGGAATGTAATTGGTGAGGACCTCTAGCGCGGCTCCGCTGGCTTTCCGAGTTGAAGTGGCAGACGCCTTTTGGGACACCTGACACTTGTGCTTAAGAAGAGCGTCATCCCATCCAACTGGGAAACGGCGCGCCTGATGGTCATTGAATAGTGCCCTCTGTTGGGATGGCGCTGAATTCAAACGCAATTCCCAATCCATCCGATCGGCTCCGCCCCTAGCACCAATTAGGCGCCAGGCTTCTCGGATATCATCGGGAATTTCAAATGGCGAGTGGGGCCAGTTACACGCTAAGCGCGCTCCTGATATTTCATCGCCCCCTAATGGCGAGCCATGGCTTTTTGCACTCCCCGATTTTGAAGGGGCTCCAAAGCCAATGCGGGTCTTACAAACGACCATTGCAGGCCGGGTAGAGGCTTTCGCCAGGAGCATACTCTCTTCGACTGCCTCTGGATCGTGCCCATCAACCTCAAACGTGTCCCATCCGGCGGCCTCAAATCTTTTCTGCTGGTCCTCTGACGTCGCTAATGAAGTGGATCCATCAATCGTAATTTGGTTGTCGTCATATAAAACAACGAGGCGGCTCAGACCCAAGTGACCTGCCAGTGTTATTGCTTCCTGAGAAATGCCTTCCATTAAGCAGCCATCGCCAGCAATCACGTAGGTATAGTGGCTCACCAAGTCTTCACCAAACCGGGCTCGATCCATTTCCTCCGCAAGCGCCATGCCAACTGCCGTCGCTATACCCTGGCCAAGCGGTCCCGTCGTGGTCTCGATACCTGGGCCGTGGCCATATTCGGGGTGGCCAGCTGCGATGGAGCCTAATTGACGAAAGGATTTAATTGCGCTCAAGTCCCACCATGGAAAGTCACAAAGGTGTAGGAGCGAATACAACAACATCGAGCCGTGGCCGGCTGACAGCACGAAGCGATCTCGATCTGGCCACTCCGGACATTTTGCATCAAATTTTAAGACTTTTGAGAACAGTACGGTGGCCACGTCTGCCATCCCCATCGGCATACCCGGGTGACCGGAGCCGGCACGCTCAACGGCATCTGCAGACAAAAACCTAACTGCGTTAGCCATGTCACTATGGCTAACCTCACGGAGGTCACGCATTTCATTCCCCTTTTGGATACTTGGACAGGGCTCACGCCCTCGCCATAGAGACACTTAACTGGCTGACTTCACTGTTCTAGCTACGATAGTGTTGACCAAAGACGGACACTCAATTTGTGGGAGATGTCCTATGCCTGAAAGCTTATACAAGGCCGCGTGGGGCGGCGTCCTGGCGATGACATCACTGGACTGGACGATTGCGTCATCAGTCCCGATCACAACAGATGCCGCGCCGTTAAAGCGCCGCAAGCCATTCACGATTGAAAAAAGCTGAGTGCCATTTTCAAACAGGCCTTGCGCAAGTTCCTGTTGGCTGCCTACCAAGTCCGCTTCACTACGCGCCTTCAGGGTAGCGCGCACTAAGACGGGCGCCATATCGTCTGGATCGCGAACAAGGCTTTGCATCCACGTTTTGAGTGCGGCCTCTGATTTAGCGCCCAAAAATCCATCGATAAATTGGGCATTTATGCCTGCACCCATACCCGCCGGAGACAGAAGGCTCATGGAGCGAATGTCGATATTGCCACGCTCAGACAGTGCCACGGCGACTGCCGCACCAAGCGAGTGGCCGACCAAGTGCAAACTACCACCCAGCGGTGAAATTGTTTGGGCAACGTAATCCACCAACTCGTCAAAGCTATTGGCTTTCAGATCCCAACAAGATCCATGTCCCGGTAAATCCAATGCGTAGATGGGATTTGCCAGCGCCAATTGGCCAACCGTTGGACGCCACGATGAGAGATCGGATCCGAAACCGTGAATCAATATAATCGGATCACCTTGACCAGACTGAAGGTTCTTCAAGCCAGGTATGGACTCCGCCCCTGAGGTTTGCGCCCTAACGGATGAGAGTTGGGCCTCAACGTCCCGCAATACAACCGCACCTAATGGACCAGATCCCCGAAACTGACTAAGCAGCTGCCCCGCTTCAAATACCCGCTTTCTAGCTGCGGGTGACGCTCTTAAAGTGTCGCCGAAGGCTATGACGCCCCTCTTCGAGTTGGCATTCAAGTCGGATACGCTTGATTGCACGTCAACAACAGAAGACGTTGCGGGCTCGCTCACGCTTGCTGAAGCTGTCGGCGCAACGGTTTCACCTTCTGCCCCAAGATGCATGAGCGGCTCGAGTACGGTGGCCACATCCCCAACGCTATATGGCAGGTTTATGACAAATCCCTCAGCAAAGGCTTCGACTTCAAAGCTTGCCTTCTCGGATTCTACCACAGCAACCAAATCACCTTTGGCAACCTTGTCACCAACCTTGACATGCAATTCCACGACAGTTGCCTCTGTCAAGTCCTGCCCCACCTGGGGGACCAAAATCGCTTCAGCCATATCTAAATTCCTCAAGCCGCGCGCGACGACATCTCTTCGAGAGCATTCGCAACAAAATCTACAGTTTTTCTGGTTGCAGCCGCGAACTCAGTCGCAGTAGCAGCAAACGCACCAAATTGAGAAAATTCCTTCGGCAGCATGCCATCAAAATCGTAAGCCTGACGGAAATACGGCAACTTGCGTAACTTCTGTATTAACCTATCGGGAGCGTCTTCGTTGATAGCCTCGCTGTCAAAGGGCTGCATACGATCCTCAGCATTCATTAGCTGCGATATGTAGGATGGGGGGCAGGTATAAACAAAGTCACCACCTGCCAATTTCTCAACATGCCAGCTGGACGCCGCGCCTCCAGGTCCGTCGTCGAATACGCGCATTGAACACTGCAACATTTTTGATGGATGGCCAGTTTCTTTACCGTAGCGATACGCACGTTTCAGTACCGCAAGCTCGCCAAGTTGGATCTCCTCCGGCGTCAACTCGATGCCACGAATTGCAGCCTGAGCACTAAGGTCACCCAAATTTCCAAGTCGCGAAGACATATGCGTGATAACGGAGCGCCACTTACTTAAATCAATACCGGCAGCATTTGCTCTGGATAGCCCACGCGACACTGCATTCATGCACTCCACATACTGAGCGACCGTAAACGACGTCGTATTATTTGTTGAGATGCCAAGAGCTGTGAGCTCTTCGATCACTCGGTAACCCTCAGCAGACCCTGGAATTTTAACCATTATATTGGGGCTCTGGCGGGACAACTCCAGACCCTGTTCAAGCATGCGATCGTAGTCTGTCACAAACCGTGGGTCGACCTGACCCGAAACAAATCCCCGGCGACCGGCACTCGCCTCATATACCGGCAAGATCATTTCGGCACCCTTACGCGCAACGTCCAGGTAAGTGAGCCAATAGACTTCCTCAACCCCAGCCCCGGGATTAGCCTTGGCTATGGCGCGGATTTGTTTGGTCCAAAAATCTGGCTCAGCCTGGAGCGCTTGAAGCGACAGCGGTGGGTTTGTCGTCACGCCGCCAAACACCATTTGACCAGTTGTTTTGATGGTGTCTGCATTGAGTAGACGCTGGAGTTGCTCTTCCCATTCCGAACGCTTTCCTTCAGGAGCTTTTGAGAGGGTTTCGTGCTTCCACTTTTCATAGACCAACGGGGATGAGTCCCACCAAATCTCACAGTCTTGATTAGTTGCCGCCAACTTTTCGAGAATATGCAGCGTCATTTGTCCGTCTCCTATTCTGCAGCGGCGGAATAATTGTCCTGGTGAATGCAACGCTTTACTGCGGCAACGATATCGGGCTTCTGCGGCACACTTGCCGCCTCGAGCGTGAGGTTAAAGGGAACTGGAATGTCCAAGCCGGCAACGATTTCAACCGGCGCGTCTAAGTCCCAAAACGCCTCTTCCTGAATGATTGAGGCAATGTCCGACGCGATACCCCCGCGGCGATTGGCTTCTTGAACAATAACCGCGCGCTTCGTCTTAGAAACGGATTGCAATATCATTTCGCGATCGAGCGGCACCAACGTGCGCGGATCAATCACTTCGACTGATATGCCCTGCTCCGCCAATTCAGCAGCGGCTTCTAGGGATCGCGGGATCATATTGGACCAAGCAATGAGAGTGACGTCAGTCCCGCTGCGTTTGATGTCGCCTTTCCCAAACTCGATGATGTGCTCACCGTCGGGGACCATCCCTTTAGTCATGTAGAGGTGCTTATGCTCTAGGAACATAACTGGATCGTCCTGGCGCATGGCATACTTTAGCAGACCCTTCGCATCCGCTGGAGTGGATGGCATTACAACTTTCAAACCGGGGATGTGATAAAAGAGAGCTTCAAGCGATTGAGAGTGCTGAGCTGCAACACCACCACCCGTGCCGCCCTGTGTTCTCATGACGAATGGCACGCGGCCATCGCCACCGGTCATTAATCGAAACTTAGCGGCTTGGTTGACGATCATGTCCATGCCCAGCATCGCAAAATCTACATATAAGATTTCCACAATTGGGCGGGCGCCAGCAATTGCGGCCCCTACACCAACGCCGATCATTCCCGCTTCTGCGATTGGTGTGTCACGCACACGCAGGGAACCATACTTATCGAGTAGACCCTCAGTTACCTTGTAGGAACCGCCACGCTCCGCGATACCCTCGCCAATAATGAACACTAGGTCATTGCGGGCCATTTCTTCATCAATCGCTTCGCGCAGCGCTTCGCGATACATCAACTCTCTTTGAGACACTTTACTTCTCCCACCTAACCTAAGCTCAATAGTCGGCCGCGAATGCGCGGAAATCTTCGATAGAAACTTCGCCACTATTTTTTGAAAACTCGACGGCAGCCTCAAATTCAGCCGCAATTTCAGCCTCGATGGCATCAATTTCACCGTCTGAAATGTCGGACATATCTTTAAGTGCCTTGCGGGCACGATCGACTGGGTCGCGCTGCTTGTAGTAGGTCAAGCGATCCTCAGGCATGTATTTCCCGGGGTCATTTACGTGATGACCCATGTGCCGGAACGTCTTTGCCTCGATGAGCACCGGCCCCTTACCTTTCCGGCAAGTCTCAACGGCTTGACGCATAATCTCATAGACGGCCAGCGGATCGTTTCCGTCCACCTGGTGACTCTCAACTCCGATGCCCAAGCCGCGCTTGTACAAGTCCGGCTCACGGGTGGATTCCTCAATCGGTGTGGACACCGCGTATTGGTTGTTTTCTACTACCAACACATAATTCAGGTTCCAGATGGCTGCTAAGTTGAGGCTTTCGAGAAACGTCCCGTTATTGGTTGCGCCATCGGTGCTGAATGTCACCGTGACGGCGTCCGAGCCCCTTATCTGGTTCGCGAGTGCTGCACCAACGCCAAGCGGTGTCCCTGCCCCAACAATTCCGTTGGCGCCCAAATTACCAACCGAAATGTCAGCGATGTGCATTGATCCACCGTAGCCCTTGCAATAGCCAGTATCTTTCTGGAGTAGCTCGGCGACCATTTTTTTAACGTCCGCACCCCAAGCGATGCAGTGGCCATGACCTCGGTGAGTTGACGCGATGTAGTCGCCCTCGGAGAGAGCTGCGCAGACGCCCGTGGCAATCCCCTCTTGTCCAAGGTACGGGTGGAAGTATCCACGGATCAAACCCTGGCGATAAAGTTTTATGCCTTCAGTCTCAAAAACCCGTATCTTATGCGCTGTGCGGAAAATTTTTTCCAAAAATTCCCTTGAGTAAGCGTTTGACGCTGACGATTTCTTTGCCATACCCTTAGATCCACTTCAAAACTGAGGAATTCCGTGCTTTTGTTTGAGTGAATCGGTAGCATCTTCAAAAACTATTGTCGAGAAAATTTTCTACATATTGTAAGAATTTTCAGAAAATTTTTTGTACGAAATTTTCACAACTGTCGGAAAACCGCCAATTTAATGAATAATATCAATTGTTTGTAGTTATTTTATTTGTGATAAATATTTTCAAGAAATGTGGGGAATGTCTTTCCTGCATTCGCAAATTAGCATAAGCTAAGTGTGAAAGCTGCGATCATGCGAAAACTAGGAGAAAAAGTTGGACAAGAATAGCGATCTACTTGACCGTATCCAGGCTCAGTACGCCGATCTCCGCAAGTCTGAGAAGGTTGTCGCGGATTACCTAAGGCGTCACTCTACCGACAAGCTGCAGCAATCGATAACAGAATTCGCAAAGACACTGGGCGTGAGCGACGCGACGGTGAGCCGGTTTAGCCGTGCCTTGGGGTACTCAGGCTACCCAGATTTAAAGTTAGCTCTCGCGGAAGCTTCTGGAAGCGTGGACCGGAACAGTGTTGTTAACATTCCCAGCGAGCTAGACAGAAATGATCCCCTCATAACCTTGAGTGCAAAATTATCAGTTTTGCTTTCAAACAGTATCTTGGGTACGCAAAAACTACTCGACGAACAGCTTCTCGAACAATGCGTTGGAGAACTTAGAAGTTGTGACCAAGTTGTTTTGATAGGGGTCGGCGGAGCAGCCGCAATCTGCATGGAGGCGGCGCACCTATTCACAAAAGCCGGAGTGGATGCCAAGTCATATGATGACGGCTACAATCAAATCGTTGCGGCAGCTAATATAAGCAAAAACAGCTTGATGATTGGCATTTCACACACCGGCACGACAGCTGACGTCGGAAACGCTCTGACGCTTGCCCGCAAAAATGGGGCCTCGACAATAGCCATCACAAGCGAACCGCACTCTTTGGTAGGAAAGTCAGCCGCGCGCACCCTTCTAACCTGGAACTCCAACACCCCTAGCGTCCCACTCTATGGCGACTTCCTAGAGGGCCGCATGAGCCAGCTGTTTCTTATCAATATGTTGTACGTCGGGCTGATTTTTGGGAGTGATGATAGTCACACCCAGAAATTAAAGGCCACGGCAGAAGCCTTGGAAGCATATTATCGGCACGACCTCGGCTGAAAATTGTTAGCTCAATTTTGAACAGTGGCTTACCAACGTTCCACTCAAATCGGTATGAACTATTGAATTTATGCGCCCGGCCAGGAGGATGGGAGGAAGAGTGGCCGAGCGCAACAGAGAACCGCTGTAATTTCTTATCGCGATTGCTCTAAAACAAATACGTGAGGGTTTTCTGAGTGTGGAAGACCCGAAATGTCTAAATCCATCTCCGAACCCTCAATCCACGTTACGCGTTCAGGAGAGATACGGTCCGTGAATGTAGTAACCGGCTCAATGTCTAGAACACCCTTTTCACTGAAGTAGTGCATGGGAATGACAGCCTTGGGCTTAATTCGCGAAATAAAGTCATCCAAATCATCCAAGGAAATTGTCGCGTGCTCACCCGTGAGTGCTAACAAAAGATCAACCTTCCCGACTAGATTTTCAATGTGCTCAGGCGCTACTGCATTACCTATGTCGCCCATGTGGAGAACACGGACACCGCCAATCTCAAAATGGTAGAGCGCGTTGGCATCTGGATCTCTTTGGAAGTATTTTTGGAAATCATAGGTCATGCTCTCCATCGCGGGATAGGACGTTATAAATAATCCCCCGACTTCCAACCCACTGTCTGGAACTTCAAGTGCATTCACTACAGTAGGATTGCCGCCGACGTGGCTAGCGTCACAGTGAAAATCATCAGTTGCGGAGCTCATTATCACGATATCAGCCGGCTCGGATATCGGGTCAAATCCCGCGAGTGAGGGGGTATATGGATCAGTTACCACTGACAAACCCTCTTCCTCTAAGCGAAAGCTCGCATGGGCGTAAAATTTTAGCTTCATCGAAGGTCTCCTCAAACCTCTTCACCAGTAAATAGGGTCCAACTGTCACAGAGTTCTTCTTGGCGAGCAGCAAAAGCGGTTAAGTGGTCGCTCTCCATATGATCATTCCAATGAGGCCGTGTCTCCCAGTCCTCAACAAACATAAACAGCCCTTGCTCATCGTGTGAGCGATGCATCTCATATTTGTTGCAACCTTCTTCCAACCTCGTTGGTGCAACCAATGAGGCAAGCACACCCTCGAGCTCAGCCTCTTTCCCAGCCTTGGCCTTCAATGTCGCAATAACGGTCAAAGTCATGCCGTCTCCTTTCGATATTTCACTAATTGTTCACAAAGTTGGAGGTCGACGCCCTGGTCTAGATTTGAAACCACGTGATCAGCGGCGTCGAAGTTCTCGGAAGCAGTGTAAGCTGAGATTGTTACTATACAGTTCATTCCAGCTGCTTTCGCGGCGCTGAGACCAATATGGCTATCCTCAATTACGACACATTTCGTGGGATCCACTGACAACGTTGTTGCGGCCAAGTGATATATCGCTGGGTCTGGCTTCTTGTGCTTAACCACATCACCAGCAAAGATTTGTATTCTGGATGATCTTTCGTCACCCAAAAGTTTCCAAACCAGTGTAGCGACGGCCCGTTCGTTAGAGGTTGAGCACACTGCAACCTTTAAGCCCGCTTCGAACGCGGCGTCTATCATTCGAGCAACGCCATCGCGCAGTGTTAAAGCCCCACTTTCGATTATGTTCAGGAAAAACCCTGTCTTCACTTTATGTAGGTCTTTAACCATCTGATCGCGCTGGTCTTCACGCGCAACAGGCCAGCCCACTTCATCGAAATGACGGCGCAGTCTTTCTTTGCCACCGCCTGTCGTTAGTAAGTCGCCATAACGCTCAATATCCCAATGCGCATCGATACTAAATTCCTTAAAGGCCATGTTGAAGGCGACCCGGTGCCCATCGCGCTCAGTATCAACTAAGACGCCATCACAGTCGAAAATAAGTGCTTGCATTGGACTTTCACTCATTGATGTGCTCCTGAAGCCCTGCCGTTGGAGCCGAATAGTTTGATCGATCCTTTCACGTCGTCCTTCATAGTCTGATACTGAGCCTCTACATAAGGTATCGGCTCACCCAGAGATGGAGACGTCGCCTTCACTCCACAAAATCCGTCGATGAACAACTTTTTATGGCCAGTGGAGATGTTAACTTTTGCTGCACCCAAGCTAATGCACTTATGGAACTGATCCGGGGTTAGCCCTGTCCCACCGTGAAGGGCTATCGGCACGTTTACTGCCTCGGAGATGCTCTGGAGTAAGCCAAAATCAATTTTGGCCTCTCCTCTATAGAAACCATGTGCCGTGCCTATTGCCGGCGCAAAAACATCAAGATTTGGAAGCTCTCGGCAAAACTCAACGCACTCCGCGAGGTCTGCCAACATTGCCGCCTCATCGCTAACAACTTTATCGTCCTCTACGCCACCGATAGCCCCAATTTCAGCCTCCAGACCCACGCCAGCGGCCTGCGTGAGTTCGTATACTTGCTTGGATTTTTGGAGGTTCTGCTCAAACGGCAGTGACGATCCGTCAAACATCACGGCCGTCCAACCGGCGTCGATACACATCTTTATGACATCGACATCAGTGCAGTGATCGAGGTGCAACGCGACGGGGGTGTCTACATTTCCGGCCATCGTTGCAACCCACGCTCCGACTGCCTTGGCCCCCCAATACTTAACCGTTTTAACAGATACCTGGACAATCACTGGCGCGTTAAGTTCTGCGGCACCATCCACAATGGATCGAGCGCTGTTGTAATCTATCATGTTATATGCGGCGACCCCAAAGCCTTCGGATCTCGCGCGCCTCAACATAGGCCCCATCGATACTAGCGGCATTTTAACACTCCTAAACGCTGTGCGGCGCCGGCAAGAGCCGGCGCCTCCCGCAGTCAAATTTTGGTTTCGTCGACTTTTGCAGGATGAAACAGCCTTGATCTTCCAGCGGCCTTCGCCTCGTTGTCGAACACTGTTCCCTTAGGAGCTGACACAATCTCAAGCTGCATGCCCCATGGGGCCATGAAATAACACCAGGTCAGTCCAAGGTTTGGGCCATCGGTATAAGAGGTTGGCTCACCGAGTATTTCCACATTGTTCGCCTTTAGGAAATCTATGGCAGCGTCCATATCATCGACATAGAACGCCAAATGGTGACCGCCTATGTCACTATTTTTGGGCGGAATTTTAACTTGGTCTGGAGCTTCGTACTGAAAAATCTCCAAGTTGGTCCCGTTTCCACAGCGGACATATCGAAACTCTTTGATTACGCACCGGTCATCCACCCTTAGGTGCTCCGACATCCAAGAGCCCTCGCCCTTAAAATCTTTCGCAGCGGTGTAAAGAACCTCCGCACCAAGGATTTTTTCGAAAAAATCACAAGCTTCATCGATGTCCGGCACGGTGAAGCCAATGTGTTCCATTCCTCGCATTCCAGGCATTGCCATTTTACTAATCTCCCTATTGCGTCACAGATGCTTAGAAACAAAGTCATTCAGGGCTTGGTACTGCCCGGAATGGGCGACGGCCTCATAGAAGCCACGGTAGACTTGATGCTGGTCCTCATAGAGGCCCCGAAGTTGTTGATTTGGGTCAAAAGTGCTCTCAACCTGCACCATGGATTCCACCGCTTCGTCGATAGAAGCGAAGGCGCCGGCGCCAAATGCACCCAGGATTGCCGCACCAAGAACTGTACACTCGCGCTCTTTTAAGACAGTGGTTGGCACGCCGATTATATCAGTCATTATCTGCACAAAGCCGTCCGACTTTGTACCGCCGCCTGTTAGCCGGAAATCCGTAATCCCGCCGTCCACGTCGCTTTGGAATGCGTCGAAAACCATACGCATTTCGTTTGCGCAGCCTTCTAGTAGGCCCCGGATCAGGTCTGCACGCTGATGATATAGGCCTAGCCCAAGGAAGCCTCCGCGAGAAACTGCGTCGTAATAGGGCGTGACTTGGCTAGCCATAAAGGAGTGAAACAATACCCCATTCGCGCCAGGCTTCGAAGTTTCGGCCTCGTTCACCATTACGCTATAGACGCTCTTTCCCCTTTTAGCCGCTTCATCAAGTTCATTGCGGCCCAAGTGGTCGCGCCACCAGCGGAGACACGCGCCCAGGCTGAAGGCACCCCCTTCAATGTCCCATGCTCCAGGCACACCGTGACCACCCCACCAAAGATTTTTGCCTTTGATACGTTTAAGGCTGTCGATATGGGCCACCATCACACCAGCGGTACCCACGGTGAATTCAGCCATTCCTTGCTTGATGACACCGGCACCAATGGCAGCACACTGCTGATCACCGGCGCCACGGCACAGTATCAAACCCTCCGGAAGGCCCATCTGTTCAGCCGCTTCCTTGGATAGCCGGCCGACTTGACCTGATGGAATACCCACAGGAGGAAGGCGATCACGGTCGATGCCACACACTTTGAGAATTCGATCAGACCAATCAAGTTTTTCAATATCCATCATGCCGTTAAGCGTGAGGGAGGCCGGGTCTGTAGACCAATCCTCTCCCCCCATCCGATACAGAAAATATTCTTGGCCATTCGCGAACCAACGAGTTTTCTCGAAGAGTTCTGGGGCATTTTCTTTCAGCCAAATAATTTTTGCTGCAGACCAGAGGGGGCTTATTTGCATGCCCGTGTGTTCTTGATGCTCTCCCTCACCCGGAAATTCTTTTGCTAGCTTCTCCTCACATTTGAGAGCCCTACCACAGTTCCAGACAATGGAATTCATCAATGGCTTTTTGTGCTCATCCAGGAGCGCAAACGTTCCACGCTGACTTGAGAGGCCAAGAGACACATATGCGTCTGGTGGCAAATCTGCCTGAGTGGCTGCCTGGCGTGAGGCCTGACATATACCGTCCCAAACAGCCTCAAGGTCCTGCTCAATCCACCCAGCATTCGGCGACTGACAATCATATTCCTTGTAGCCATGACCCAAGGCGTCCCCACGCTCACCGAAGATCATTACAGTGCAGCCAGTTGTGCCCGCATCAATTCCGACAAATGCACGTTTAGCTTTCATTTTTTCCTCCCACAGAGACAGAATGGTTGTCTAGCCATGACGACAACGCGCCTAAAAATTTCTTGCGCCGCTTTTTTTCTTGATCCGAAAAATCATCCAGTAGTCTTTGTTTCTCGGTCAAAACGTCTTCACTGACGGTGACCGATTGAACGCAATCCACCGCTGGGTAGGTGTCGCCTGTCCCAGTCCATCCACTGTTTGTTGAGAACCCATAGACTGCTAATCCGGATGGCCACGTGGCATCGAGCAATTGTGGTGTATCTCCTCGAGTTCGAACCCAGCAGTGAATGTCGCGAATATTTCCAGCATTAACTTGATCGATGAGGTCTTGGGGCATTGAGCTATGCGGGGGAACTCCTGCGGCAAAGTCACAGTCGACTAGCTCAATCACTGCATCAAATCCCACAATTCGAAGAGCATCACGAAGGATTATGTGTTTAGCAGTGCATGCCCCCCTCCTCGCTTTGAGGGCGGCATACGGAGACCTATCCCCACTTGAGAAATAAGGGATCTCTCGTACTGCGTGATAGGCTTCAACCACGGCAGCATGGCCCGAGCTCGAAATGTTATCGCGCACAAAACCTTGCAACTCGGACTGGTATCCATTGACGCTCACCGATCAATCCCTCTCAGAAATAGGCGTGCCCATCACCTGCGTCGAAGACGTGCCACTTGTCGCGATTTACAGTGAGGTGGCAGCTATCGCCCGGTTTGCCGTTGAACTCAGGAGTTGTTTTCACGCGAATTCGCGCATCTTCCAACTCCACTTCCACGAGCATGTCGCCCCCCAGCAATTCATTAACAAAAATCTTGCCTTTGATGCTGGGTTCGCCCGGATCGGTCATCGAAATGCTCAGCGCATCAGGTCGTACGCCCATGCGCGCTTGCTTCGCCTTGCGAGCACCATTGAGGCGTTTTATTTGCTCGGAGAGCAGCGGAATTTCGAAATTTTTGTGGCTAAGGTGCACCTTATCCCCATTGCCTTGAAGGTCGCAGGTTAAGAAATTCATTGCCGGCTCGCCAACGAAACCAGCCACCCAAGCATTCACGGGATGATTATAAATCTCGCTGGGGGTACCCCACTGCTGCAGCTCTCCGTCATGCATGACCGCGATATAGTCAGCCATTGACAGCGCCTCGAGTTGATCGTGGGTTACGTAAATCATCGTCGTACCCAGTGACTTTTGAAGGTGCTTGATTTCACCTCGCATGTGAGCTCGCAACTTAGCGTCCAGGTGGGCGATTGGCTCATCGAAGAGAAAGAGTTTTGGCTCACGGACAATCGCACGACCAATTGCAACTCGCTGCTTCTGACCACCCGATAGTTCGTGAGGCCGCCGCTCCATCAAGTGATCAATCTCGAGGAGCTTCCCCGCAGCCTCAACACGATCCTTGATGGTGCTGTCGTCCATCTTACGAAGTCGCAATGGGTTTGCCATATTCTCAAAAACCGACTTGTGCGGGTAGAGCGCATAGTTTTCAAAGACCATTGCTACGTCGCGATCTTTTGGAGCCAGATCGTTAATACGCTCTTCATCAAACAAAACGTCTCCAGCAGAGATGTGCTCAAGCCCTGCAAGCATCCGCATTGTCGATGATTTTCCACATCCGGACGGGCCTAAGATCGAAACAAAACTTCCATCTGGACAGGTAATGTTAAGGTCCTTCACCGCCGGCGTTTCACCGTAATATTTCCAAACGTTTTTAAGCGTTACTGTAGCCATAATAGCCTCCCAATGTGACGGCTCTGAAAATCCTTCAAGCCGTACAAACCAATCATTCCTTCACAGCGCCCATGGTGAGGCCTGTGACAAGATATTTGCGAATAACCAAGCCGAGCAGCATCATGGGTGCGGTTGTCACGACCCCCGCGGCCATAATTGAGCCCCACTGAATATTTTGAGGTTGGACCAGCTCGCGCGTTGCTACCGGTAAAGTTTTTGCACCACCTGACCCAATAATCGCAGCGAAGAGAAAATCATTCCATGCGAACAAAATGCAGAGAACGACAAAGGCGCCGATGCCAGGGGCCACTAATGGTACAATCGACCAAAATGCTTGGAAGCGAGTGCTCCCATCAACCATCTGAGACTCTTCGATCGCATATGGAACATTGTCAAAAAAGCCCTTCAAAATCCAAATTGCGAATGGGAGGTTGAATGTGGTGTAGGCAAGGATCAAACCCGGAAGAGTTCCGACGAGATCAAGTGTGCGAAAGATCGAATAGAGTGGCACCATGACGGCCACAACCGGCGCCATTCGCGTAGAAATAATCCAAAAGAAGAGGTCTTTCTTTCCACGAAACTCTACTCGGCTGAGACTGTACGCAGCCAGAGATCCGAATACTACTGACACAATCGCAGAGCCACCCGCTGCGATTAGACTATTTGCCATATAGCGCCCAAAGTTACCCTCGGAGAATAGGCTTGAATAGTGCTCAAACGTCGGAGTGAATTCGAAAAAAATACCGACACCCGACCAATCTCCTACGTCAGGCAGGTTGAACGCCTCCAACAAGTCTTTGAAGGACGAAACAAACATGATGACAAAGGGGAGGAGCGTCCAAATCAGGTACGCGGCCAGGAACAACGCAGCAGAAACACGCAGCGCTTTTTGTAATGGCGTATCGTAGTGAACGACGTCTTGAGAGGCCATAATTATTTCCTTTCCGATTGCGGTTTGTCGAATACGCGCACCAAAATCATGCCGAGTACTATGGTTACGATGAGCAAAGTAAGGGCGATTGCGGCTCCTCGGCCCAATTTGAAGAACTTGAATGCAACTTCAAAAAGGTAGACCGGTAGGATCTTTGTGGAATTTCCAGGACCCCCACCAGTGAGCACCAGAATGTGGTCGATGAAGCGGAAATTATCCATGAAGCGTAATAGGATAGCGATCAGGAGCACTGGATAAAGGTTGGGCAACGTGATGGCGAAAAAGTTCCGGATTGGTGATGCGCCATCCACCATGTTGGCCTCAAGTTGATCACGAGGAACCTTTTTAAGCCCTGCAAGTGCAATCAAAGTGATTAATGGAGTCCATTGCCAAACATCAACCAAGACAATCGCGTACATTGATGTCGATTGGCTTGCCAAGATTGATGCGCTATCGAGGATACCCAGGCTTTGCAGGATCCAGTGATACCATCCAAAAGTACCATTATAAAGGAATAGCCAGAGTAGGCCTGCCACTGCCGGCGCCATCATCATTGGCATCAAAAGAGCAGTTACTAGGTATTTTTCGTAGCGGTGGTTATTCACAATCACCGCCAGCATCAGACCGATAGCCAACTGCATGAACAGGCACATCGCGCTGTATTTAAGAAGCAAACCCCATCCGCTTAAAAAGTTGGGGTCCTTCAGTAAGCGAGCGTAATTACGGAAGCCAACCCACTCTGAGCTCCCAATGTCGACAGATTGCAGCGACATAACAATGAGCCAGAAAAATGGGTACAGGGATATAAACGCGAGAACCGCAATCGCTGGCGCCATTAGGTAGAGGTAGTAACGCTTCGGCGCCGGAGGATTGAAAATCGTTGGCTCAGGCAGCGCATCTGTGAGAGGCCTGGCCTCGACTTCGACTGAGTGTTCCCTAGCCCTGAACAATTGGGCGGCACCAGACAGCATAGATTTATTTTCGAAATTTGTGACATCAGTCATAAGTGACGCTCCGAAGTGGTTCTGCTTTTCCTTGGAGGTAGGTTCAGCGGCAGAAAAAGGATCCGCTGAACCTCGCTTTTAAAAATCAGACATCATTCAAGAAATCGAACTGCTCTTTCATCGCTGCAGCAGTCTCTGCAGGCGATTTTTGACCAGATAGCATTTGCTGGGTCTCTGAAGCTAAGATGGAGTGATACTCGTTCGCCTCAGGAATTTTTGGCCCCAATACAAAGTGTGGATCCTTGATGCCGTGATTGTATACAGCGTCAAAGGTAAGAGCATTTGGCATGTTTGTTGGCCGTTGCTGGGCCGCCTTAACATCTTCGCGCTCCAAAACAGACTTTCTAGTCGGGGTGCCGCCTAGGCCTGCCAAAACATCGTACTGGATCTGGTTGCTGGTCGACCAAATTGCGAACAAATACGCAGCACGCTGCATATCTTCCGAAGCGTTAGCATTAATGCCAATGCCACCGATGCCACAGTTAGTGCCATTAACGAGCGGACCACCAGTCAGATTCCAATCAGCATCACCCTTTGGACATGGCGCATAGGCAGTACGCCCACCAGATGCGACAGAGGTCTCTGGGTTTTCCACTGACGCAGCAAATTCATGATATTGGACTTGCATTGCGATGTTGCCAGACTGGTAAACAGTATTCAGCTCCAATGTGCCGTTAGCTAGGTTGTCTGGGTGAGAGGCATCGCCGAGCTCTTTGAATTTTTCCAACATCAGAACTGACTGTTCGTCGCCCCAGTTGGTGGGTCCGGGACGTTTGGAGCCAAGCTTGTCGTCGATTGGGAAGTCAATCCACTGCCCATGCGAGAACATCATGCGCTGGATATCAAGCTGAGTGGTCCAAGCAAACGAGCCCTGGTGCTGAGCGTAGCCGTATGGAACGTCCGCGCCGCCCTCCTTCATCGCCTTGAAGAACTTAGCGATATCGAGGACCTGCTTCCATGTAGTCTCTTCGTTGAACTCCAAACGATAGCCATACTCGGCCTCAAAGTCCTTTGTGTGTGCCTCAAAGAGGTCCTGCCGGTAGAAAGTACAAGCCACGGCCGCATCATACGGAAGGGCAATAATCTTATCTTCGGAATAAAAACGTCCACATGCTGACAGGAAGTTTTCAAACCAAGCACCGTCCCCATATCCCTCGGGATCTTGCGGAAGGGTGTCGTCGCCAAACATGGTGCTCAAATCGACATAGAAATCAGCGAATGGCGCACCGATTGGTTTATCCTGCACATAATTCAATGTGTAGTCGGACTTGCCGGAGCGCAGATCAATCCCAGCTTTTTGTTGAACAACGGGCAAGTCATCCGTGAGGATCTCTACTTCAATGCCAGTTTTCTCATAGAACGACTGGATATTTTCGCGGATCGCAAACGATGGTGGGGTGTTCTCCGAAAGAAAAACCAGTTTTGAACCAGCGTATTGACGCCATTTTGCTTCTTCGGATGAGGCCGCTTGAACCCTTGTGCTCATGATGGTGGAATTCAAGCCTACTGCCAGAGATCCCGCTCCAAGCATGGTGGCTCCCGCACCGCCCAACTCAAGAAACTTGCGGCGACTAATAGGCGTATGGATCGCCTGTTTAGGTTTATAAAACATTTAGTCTCTCCCTTTTTAGAGTGGCCGTTCGGCCAAACCTGACCTCAGTCATCGCTCCCACCCATTTGGGCCCCTCGATTCTTGAGTCAGCGCCCTCACGTTATTGTAAAAAATTTTTTTGTAAATAATTTTCTTCATTTTTTCTTTTCGGTTGGAATTTTTAGGAAAAACAATACGTATTTTCAGATTTTTAACAATTTTTACAAAAAAAATATTTTTTACCGTTCAGAACAAAGTGCGATATTTTTTCCCTTAACTCGCCCCTCAGTGTCAGAAGTACACCCAGAGAAGTGCTCTCTCACGCCAAAAAGAAAAAAATTTTCATGCTTGATTCCAAGAATTCAAATTTCGTATACGAAATACAAAATACAAGATCTTGTCAACACCAAATAAAGTGCTACCCTGTAATTTCTAAAAGGTGATGAGGCCTGATGCGCTCGATACGTAACAAAAAATCATTGGTGGAAGAGACATATGACAGCCTTCTTGCCGCAATCACGTCTGGGGAACTGGAGCCTGGTGAGCGACTGAACCAAGACCAGTTGGCTGAACAATTGAATGTGTCACGGCAACCCGTGAACAGCGCCATCGCAATCCTGAAAGCCAACGGCCTGTTACATGACAACGGGAAACGAGGGGTCATTGTTGCCCCAATAGATCCTCAGTATTTCTTAAATATCTATGAGTTTAGATTGATCGTTGAACCCTCAGTCGCAAAACTAGCGGCCGACCGTAAGCCACACAATGCAGACGCAGAAGCAGAAGAAATTATGAAATTAGGACAGTCTGCGGTGGAGAAAGCGGATAGCTTTGACCTAATCGCGGCAGATGCAGCCTTCCACAGAATGATTTATCAATGGGCTGGAAACACTGTGGTTACGCAATCTCTAAACGCTAATTGGCATCACGTCGAACGCTTCATGGGACGCGTACTGAACGATGAAAAGTTTATCAAATCTACTTGGCAAGACCATCACATGATATTGGATCATATCCAGTCAGGAAAAGGTGATTTGGCCGAAGTACGAATGCGCGACCATATACACAGAGCGAAGGAAAGCACACTGGCCGCGCTTATGACACATAAAAAATAAGGTCGCTGTAAGCGCCTTCCACGCAAAGGATACCAAATGCTCGATCTCGGCAAAAGAAAGTCCATCTATCAACCAGAACAGGACGGCTTAATATTTCCACAAGAGCCAAAATATGAAACCGTTGAAGCAGAACGGGAACACCGCAAACAACGCCTAGTGGCAGCCTGTCGTGCATTTGCTCAACAAGGTTTTGATTACGGCTTTGCCGGTCACTTAACGGTCCGCGATCCAGAGCATCCCGAGCTCTATTGGACAAACCCCATGTGCATTCACTTTAGTAAAGTGATGTTATCCAATCTTATACTTGTGGATCACAATGGCACTGTAATCGAAGGTGAATACGCAGTTAACCGAGCTGGGTTTGTACTGCATGCTAACGTCCATGAGCAGCACCCTGATATTATCGCGATGTGCCATGCTCATACGACCTATGGGACCGCTTGGTGTGCTACCGGGCGCCCAATCGATCCGATAACTCAAGACGCGTGCGCATTCTTTGAGGATCACGTTGTAGTTGGGGAACAGGCTGGAGCAGTTGCAGTTGAGACCCATGCTGGCTCGGATGTCGCTAAAGCATTCAAAGGGGTTAAGGCGGCGCTCCATCAAAACCACGGCCTTTTGACTGCATCGCGCCACTCTATCGAGAGTGCGGCCTTCTGGTTTATCGCACTTGAGCGTTGCTGCAAACAGCAGCTTGATATCGCCGCAAGCGGAATTACGCCAATCCGAATTCCTGATGAGCGTGCTCGATACAGCCGGGAGCATGTCGGTAGCGAGTACATTGGGTGGCTTCACTTTCAAACCATATGGAACCAACTTGTCCTAGACCAACCCGATATGTTGAATTGATATACCTAAGTGAAAAGCCGCTCCCTATTAGAATTGTACTCTCCAGGTGGTCCAGTAACTGCAATGGTTTCGTCCATCAACTTCGAACATAAGCCATAGCTGGGGAACGAGCTTCAAAGCGTTCGATCGTATGGAGGATTAGGAAGATCAATCTGGTATTACCAAAGAACACCAACCAGACGCCATTTTAATATAAAGTGGTCTCGTAAGATTACTTGCCTGAGCACTTTTGCAATGACGCCGAAAATCCCAAAAATCCAAAAAGTGGGACTAAATCCACATCAAGACATTGATTTTATTGGAATATTTTTTGAAGTGGTGCCCGGGGGCGGAATCGAACCACCGACACGAGGATTTTCAATCCACTGCTCTACCCCTGAGCTACCCGGGCACGGGAGATGGCGGAACACCATCAGGGTGGGGGCGTTCTAGGGCCTTCGTGGGGGGCTGTCCATAGGGTTTGCGCAAAATTATCGCGTTTTTTCTATTGCAGCGGCCCTGCGTCATCCTCGCCATCGCCGTTGCGACCAAATGCTTTGGCGCGGGCTGCTTGATCTAGGGCTTCTTCGATATCTTCAGGGTCATTGGACGGCACGGCATATGATCCGTTCAACCATCGCGCCAGATCCACATCCGCGCAGCGGCGCGAGCAAAAAGGGCGATAGGCCGCGACTGTTTCTTTTTGACAAATCGGGCAACTCATGACGGCCATATCTCGTGCAAAGGCGCGCGGTCGCGCTTGCGCTGTAGTTCAAAATGCCCAAGCGGTGTCCATCCTGCAAGCACCGTGTCGGTCGCGTCAGAGCGCAAGGCACTGCGCAATTTATCCTCGAACAGACGGCGGTCTTTTTTCGGCATCGGGGCCAAATCCATTGTAATCTGCCCCGACAACCCACGCAGACGCAATTGACGCGGCAAATCACGCACCAAAGCCAAATTGGCCTTAAGCCCTGCCGCAAGGGATAAATCACCGCCCGTGTTCACATCAATCGCCACGAGGGCAGAGGTGGGTTCAAACATGGCCCACGCGCCACCACCCAACTCCACCCGCGGGGAGAGGAGGGCATCAACCGCCTCCTCCACGCCGAGATCGGCAAAGGCGGTGGGGCTTTCTACCACTTCATCAGGCATCGGGCTTGTCCAATCGCGCCACGCCACCTCATGAGATGTTGGGGCTGCAACCAGCAATTCGGGGGCGCCAGTCACATCGGCCACCACGGCCTCGGCCAAGGCGCGCATGGCGCTGACATCCTCAAGTATATCTTCATCCGCCGCCTCAGCGCTGGCTGAGCGAATGATCACGCCAAAATCCTCAGGCGCGCCCTCCATCGCCTCATGGGCCAGTTCCAACAGGTGATCGCGGTCTTCTTCGTCACGGATCGAGCGGGCGATGTTAAATCCTGCCGCCGCGGGCGTGACAATGGCGTAGCGGCTTTTGAACAACAGCCTTGTCGTCACAGGCGCGGCCTTATTGCCTTCGGCATAGCCCATCACCTGAACAATCACGCTTGCCCCTTGCTCAAGGCCTTTGACCCCGCGCAAAAATCCCGATTGCCCATCGGGAAGGGTGACCATAACGCCGCCCTGCCCGCCCATGGCACGGGCCACCTTGGCGCGGCAAATCTCGCCAATCTCGGGGCTTGGGTCATTTTCGGGGGGATCAATACGGATATCCTGCAAGCGGCCATCAACGATCAATGCTGCCGCCTTGCGCCCTGCAACCTCATCCAATGCAATGACGCAGCCCTTCATTCTTGCCTCCAAACGGGATAGCCCAAGGCCGCCAAGGCACTGGCTGTTTCGGCCAAAGGAAGGCCCATAATGGCGGGATAGCTGCCTGAAATCCACGGAATAAACGCACCAGCAGGGCCTTGAATGGCATAGCCGCCTGCCTTGCCGCGCCAATCGTCTGTCGCCAGATAAGCCGCGATTTCCGCATCGCTGAGGGATTTCATCTTCACACGGCTTTCAACTGCGCGCTCGATCACGCGCACGCCTTTTCGGGCAGCCAAGGCCGTGATGACGCGATGACGGCGGCCCGACAAAAGGCGCAAAAACGCCTCAGCCTCCACGGCATCCGCAGGCTTGCCCAAAATCCGCCGCCCCATAAAGACGGTCGTATCTGCGCATAGAACGATATCCTCGGGCGCAGATGACACGGCGGCAACCTTTTCGCGCGCGATACGGGTGACATAGGCGCGCGGATGTTCCCCCTTTTGCGGGGTTTCATCAATTTCAGGCGGGGCGATGTCGTCAGGTGAGATCCCCAACACCGCCAGTAACTCCCGCCTGCGCGGGCTTGCTGATCCCAAAATCAGGCGCAAAACAAATCACTTAAAGCGGTAATTGATACGGCCCTTGGTCAGGTCATAGGGGGTCATCTCAACCTGCACCTTGTCGCCTGCCAGAACGCGGATGCGGTTTTTGCGCATCTTGCCTGCCGTATGCGCGATGATCTCATGGCCGTTTTCGAGCTCGACCCTGAATGTCGCATTTGGCAGGAGTTCCTTCACGACACCGGGGAATTCGAGCATCTCTTCCTTGGCCATGGTCTCTCCTTAGCTTTCTCACTGCCCCAAATGGCAGCTTCGCCGCGGTAAATGCGCCCAAAGGAGCGGATTTTCAAGGTAAATCTTTCACCTGCGGCACAAGCGCTGTGCGCGCGGCGCTCTCGGGCCAATCGCGGCGGGTTAAAACAGTGCCGTTTTGGCGCAGATCTCGTAGCCGACCAAGGTCAATATCGGCCATCACCCATCCTGGCTTGTTCATTGCGCCTTCAGCAAACACGCCATTGTCACAAAAGCCCGCTTCAGCCGGGCCGTAGATCGCCGCTGCGCCATGGTTTTCATCCACTGCGGGCGACCATGCCGCCTGTCCGACTGTGGGTGATTGTAAAACTGCGCATTGTCCCTCTAGCGCGCGGGCCATCGCCCCCACCCGAACACGCCAATAGCCTGCGCCACTATCCGTGCAGGATGGCACCAGAAGCAAATCAACCCCCGCCTCAACCAAGGCGCGCGCCAAAAGCGGAAACTCCGCATCATAGCAGATCAACACACCCACCCGCAGATCGCCAAGGTCAAAGACCTGCAAAGGCCCGCCCGATTGCACATGCCAAATCTCGCGTTCAAAGCGGGTCATAATCTGCTTGTCTTGATGCCCAATCCGCCCCTGCGCCCCATAAATGCAGGCGCGATTGACGGGCCGCAGCCCATAATCTTGGTCAAAAATCGGCGCAGATGGTGCCAATAGGGCAAGGCCATGCTGCACCGCAAGCCGCGCAAAGAGGGCATCCGCCTCAGGCCAAATATCACTGACGGCGCGCAGGCTGCCTTCAAGATCTGCCGCAACCGATGGCCCTGCAAGATGGGCCAATTCTATCGCGCCATATTCAGGAAAAATCGCAATCTGTGCGCCGCCATCCGCGGCCTCAGCGACCCATGCGGTGATCTTCGCGTCAAAATCAGCGAAACGGGTCAAGGGATCGAGCGGATAGGCAGCGGCGGCACATTTCATAGCTGTTTGATCCAAAATTGCAGGCGCTTTTGGGTTTTTTCGGAATCTCCGATATCGAGCCATGAAAATTCTGCAAAGACGCCATCCAATTTCTGATAGCCCCGCTTTTTCCAGAATTCATTAAGCGGGCGATAGTCCTTTGGGGCCATCGGATGATCCGCAGGGCGCACCACAGCGCAAAAGGCGCTATATGTTTTTCCCTGCGCGCGGGCCTCTGCCTCGCGCGCATCGAAAAACATATGCCCTGCCCCCTGCCCGCGATGGTCTTGCATCAGAACAGACTCTGCGCAGTAGAACACATCTTCGGCGGCGATATCGCAGGCCGCCAAAGCACCAGAGAAATCATCATCATGCTGAAGCAAGGGCATCCCCGTGGCCGCGCCAACCATCTGCGCGCCATCATAGGCGGCAACCACTATTGCCCCGCCTTGTGCATAGCGGGCGAGATAACCCGTCTCATAGGCCAAATCCCCCTCATAGAGATAGGGCCAATCACGAAAGACCGTGATGCGCAGCCGTGCCAGATCGGGAACAATTGCCGAGATCTCAGCCCCGCGATAGATGCGATAGGCAAGGCTCATGCCGAAACCTGAGCGATCCAATCAGCAAGGTTGTAATAGGTCACAACACGGGTGATCTTACCGTCCTCAACGGAAAAGAAACTGCCAGCGGGCAGGACATATGTCTGTCCGCGCGCTTCGGGCAATCCTGCATCCGTGGCCAGATAGGTGCCATTTACGATAAATTCGGCGGCAACGCGATTGCCTGCCTCATTCTGCATCACCACGATATCGGTGAGATGTTCTTTATAGCAGCGGTTCATATGGGCGCAAAATTCGGCAAAGGCCGCTTTGCCCATGCGCACCTGCCCCTCATTGACATGATGCGCCACATCTTCGCTGAGGCAATCAAGCATGGCCTCCAGATCGCCCGCATTAAACGCGGCGTAATACCGATTGATCAGATCCATTAGTCCCCCTCCTGTTCTAGCCCCGCATCTGGGGGGCCAAAACGATCTAGAATGCGTTTTTTGATTTGATCACGGGCTTGGCGATAGGCATCCAATTTCGCCTCGCGCGTTTCGCCCAACCCTGTTGGGTCAATGATGGGCCAATATTCAATATCGAGATGCGCATGACGCGTCAGATCCAGCGCGCGGCGTTGACTGGCGGGCGAAAGCGCCACGATCAGATCAAACCCCGAGAGATCATCCCCCCATTCCGCCATTTCATCGAAAGAGCGCACGCGATGACGTTCAAGGGCGACACCGATCTCAGCGGAAACAGAAACGGCAAAGCCATCTATCTCCAATTCATGATGCACACCCGCAGATTGAACATAGGCGCGGTGGCCGTAATATTTCTTCATCAGCCCTTCCGCCATGGGTGAGCGGGTTGCGTTATGATCGCAACAAAACAGAACCGAAGATGGAAATTCTTTGCCCACCAGATCAAGTCCCGAAATGCAGCACGCAGATCAGGGTAAAGAGGCGGCGCGCGGTATCGGTATCAATCTCGGCTTTGCCTTCAAGCCGTTCTTGCAAAACACGCGCACCCTCATTGTGAATGCCGCGCCGCGCCATATCAATCGCCTCAATTTGGGCCGCAGGTAGCTTTTTCACGGCAGAATAATAGCTCTCACAAATCTGCCAGTAATCTTTGACCACCTGACGAAATGGCGAGAGTGAAAGGTGGAATTCGGCGGCCAGTTCCGTCTCTTGGGTGGCAACAGAAAAAACCAGACGTTTGTCACGAATGGCCAAAGCCAAATGATAGGGCCCATCGGGCGGTGTGCGCCCATCCCGCGCAGGCAAAACAAAACTGTTTTCTTCGAGTAGATCAAAAATCGCTACGCGCCGTTCCTGTTCGATCTCAGGAGTTGGTGCAGGCATATTCGAGGTGTCAATCTGAATATCGGTAATGTGCATTGTCATTCACCATCCCCCTGATTGATCCGCGCAAGCCGCGCCAAAACGGAGAGGCCATGTGCCTCAAGGCTTTCTGATTTCGCCAATGTTGCCGCCGCAGGGCCAATGGCCCGCAATGCTGCGGGTGTCATTTGCGCCATGGTGGAGCGTTTCATGAAATCAAGCACCGATAGCCCGCTAGAGAACCGCGCAGAGCGCGCGGTCGGCAGCACATGGTTTGGCCCCCCGATGTAATCGCCAATCGCTTCGGGCGTCCACGCCCCCACAAAAATAGCCCCAGCATGGGTGATCTTATCGGCATAGGTTTCGGCCTCAGCCACGCAAAGCTCGAGATGTTCAGGCGCAATGCGGTTGGAGAGCGCGGCCGCTTCATCCAAATCACGCGCAACAATGATAGCGCCAAAATCACGCCAACTGGCCCCTGCGATGGCCCGCCGCTCTAGGGTTTCGAGGCGTTTCTCTACAGCCCCGGCAACAGCGCGGCCAAATTCTGCATCATCCGTGATCAAAATGGATTGCGCGCTTTCGTCATGTTCCGCTTGCGACAGAAGATCCAGTGCAATCCAATCGGGGTCATTGTCACGATCTGAGATCACCAAAATCTCAGACGGGCCTGCGATCATGTCAATGCCGACCTTGCCAAAGACCCGCCGTTTTGCGGCGGCGACATAGGCATTGCCGGGCCCTGTGATCTTATCCACGGGCAGCACGGTTTCAGTGCCATAAGCCAAGGCTGCAATCGCCTGCGCACCACCCATACGGTAAATGCGATGCACCCCCGCAAGACGCGCCGCCAAGAGAACAAGGGGGTTTACCTTGCCATCGGGCGTGGGCACCACCATCGACAAATGGCTAACCCCTGCCACGGCAGCGGGGATTGCATTCATCAAAACGGATGAGGGATAGCTGGCTAGTCCGCCCGGCACATAAAGACCCGCGCGTGAGACAGGGCTCCATCGCCACCCAAGTTTGGCACCAAATTCGTCCTGCCACGCAGCATCTTCGGGCAATTGGCGGGCATGATAGGCACGTATGCGCGTGGCGGCCAATTCAAGTGCCGCGCGCTCGGCGGCGGGCACAGTGGCAATCGCCGCATCAATCTCGGCCTCAGAAAAGATCAACTGCTCGGGCGTCAGACGGACACGATCAAATTTCTCGCCAAAGGCAATCAGGGCTGCATCGCCATCACGGCGCACCTGCGCAATGATATCGGCAACCACCGCATCTACATCAGGGCTATCCTCGCGCTTCATCCCGAGAAGCGCTTCAAACGCCGCCTCAAAATCCGCCGTATCCGTGTTCAGAAAAATAGGCATACCCGTCTCCGTCAGAATAGGAGGGGCTTACCTTGTGTTGGCCGCGCGCTCAAGACGCGAAAGCGTCACGGGTGCGAGGGGGTTTTTCCTGAAGGGGCCTGATAGGGCTTGGTCACATCGCGCAGAGCAAGATTGATTGCCTCGACCTCAAGCGCCAAGGCCCCATCGCCTGCAAAGGTCAGGGTGAGGCGCCCCATACCATCTTCGCCCGCCTGCCACTCGACCGAAAGCAATGATAAAACCACATCACGCGCCTGCGGGCTGATGCCTTGCGCGGCCATGCTCAGCACGTCATCCACAATCAGCAAACTGCGCACCCGCTCAGGCGGGCTGACGCGCGCCCCATTTTCCCAACGAAAGCGATTGAGCAGCAGAACCACCTGACGTTTGGCGCGCGTGTATTTGATATCAGCCACAGTAAGAACGGCATCTTGCGCAAGCGCAGACAGGATTTTCACATCCTCCGCATCTGCGGCGGCAAGCGCCAAAGGCGCTTCGAAACCATCCTCAAATCGGGCGTCAACCATGGTCTGCCACCCGTTCAATATGTGCGCCAAGGCCGCTGAGTTTTTCTTCAACCCGCTCATACCCGCGATCAAGGTGATAGACGCGGTTGACACGGGTTTCCCCTTCGGCCGCAAGCCCCGCGAGGATCAAACTGACCGAGGCGCGCAAATCCGTGGCCATCACAGGCGCGCCGCGCAATTGTGCAACGCCTGTCACCTTGGCTGTTCCGCCATGCACATCAATTTTGGCCCCCATGCGGATCAATTCGGGCGCATGCATAAAGCGGTTCTCAAAAATGGTCTCTTCCAATGTGGCAACCCCGTCAGCGGTGCACATCAGCGCCATCATCTGTGCCTGCAAATCGGTTGGAAACCCTGGGAATGGGGCGGTGGTCACATCCACGGCCCGCACGCGGCCCGTTTTGTGGCTGACGCGCAAGCCACGATCGGTTTCAACAATCTCGACCCCCGCCTCTTCCAACTTATCGGCCAAGGCCGCCACGATAGCACGGCTGCCGCCGATCAATTCCACGCTGCCGCCTGCAATCGCGGGGGCAATCATATAGGTGCCCAGTTCAATACGATCTGCGATGACACGATGCGTTGTTGCATGCAAACGATCCACACCACGAATAACGATGGTGTCTGTGCCTGCGCCTTCGATATCTGCGCCCATGCCTTGCAAACAATGCGCCAGCGCCACGGTGTCAGGCTCGCGCGCGGCATTGCGCAAAACGGTGGTGCCTTTGGCCAAAACCGCCGCGCAAAGCGCATTTTCCGTGGCACCCACGGAAACAAAGGGAAAGCTGATCTCAGCCCCTTTGAGGCCATTTTTGGCCGTTGCGTGAACATAGCCCTCGCGCAGATCAATTGTGGCCCCCAAAGCCTCAAGCGCGGTCAAATGCAAATCCACTTTGCGCGCCCCAATTGCACAACCGCCCGGAAGCGAGACAACCGCCTCACCAAAGCGGCCCACCAAGGGCCCAAGCACGTTGAAAGAAGCGCGCAGTTTGCGCACGATGTCGTAATGCGCGGTCAGATTGGTCACATCGGCAGACGAGATCATCATCGCGCGGCCATCGGCCAAACGGGCCACTTCGCAGCCCAAGCTTTCCAACAAGCTGCCCAGTGTCGCCACATCAGACAGGCGCGGCACATTGGTCAGCGTCAAAGGTTCATCCGATAAGAGGGCCGCACACATCAGCTTCAGGCAGGTGTTTTTTGCGCCCGCGATGGGAACCTCGCCCGAAAGCGGGCCATTTCCTTTAACGATGATACTGTCCACGGGTGCTGCCTCTTTTGCTTTGCTCAGGCCGCGTCAAGATGACGGGCCCGCGCCATTTTCGCCATCTTCCGCACGTCTTTTACGGGCCTGCGCCTTGCGGCGGGCCAAATTGGCCTTAAGCGCTGCTTTCAACCGCTCCGTGCGAATGTCTTGCGCGCTTCTTTGACCAGAATTTGATCTTTTCTGCGGGTTTGATGGTTGCTTCATGCCGCCTCTCATAGCGAAGCGGACAATTCGCGTCTAGCGCGATGCAAATCGAAATTGGCAAAAATTGCCCATGTGCATCCGCACCCACCAAAAGGAATTAGGCCTTGGTGCAAATTTTCGCCTGCTTTGGTCTTGCATGGGTCTGCGATTGCGTCTAATCCACGCGCCACAAGCGCGCTGCAGTAGCTCAGTGGTAGAGCACTCCCTTGGTAAGGGAGAGGTCGGGAGTTCAATCCTCCCCTGCAGCACCATCAAAATCATATGATCATTAATACAACAAACGCCCAAGTTGATGTGTGTAATCCAATTGGCTCTGAGCTTGCAAAAGTGCACACGTTGTACGCGATTGACAGAATGACCAGATGATCAGGGTGATTCAAAAACTAGTAATTGTTTCATATTATGTATATTTTTTTAAATAGTAATCACTGATAGCAGCAGAGTCGGAAAAGTCGTTCCCGTCATTCGCGTAGGATGTGTAGATTTCTATAGATCTATCAATAAGCGGTAGCCCGCCATTAATAGCCTGCATAAAGGCAGCAAGAGCGGTCATGTCTTTAGCTAACTGCCTTGCGTAAGCTTTAGGGGGATCAAAATCTTCAGAAACCATCTGCTTGTAAATCCGTTGCAAAATTTGAGAATCCGCCATTCCACCCGCTAATGCTTCTGGCAAAAGCTTGGGATCAATCTGCGCTGATCGCGCCAATGTCAAAACCTCTGCCATCAGTACATAATTCGTTCCAACAATCGCCTGATTTAAAGTTTTAGCAATTTGACCAGCACCCAATGGACCCAATAAAGTTGAGGTCTTTGTTAGAGCATCAAGTATCGGAATTACTCTTTCAAAATCGGCCTGCACACCGCCTAGCATTGCCGTTAAAGTTCCTGTCTCTGCTGGATCAGGACCTCCTGATACGGGCGCGTCAATCCAAGCAACTCCGTGTTCAGCCATTCTACCAGCAATTCGCACAGTGTCTTCGCGTGGCACAGTTGAAAAATCAATAATCAGGTCGGCGCCACCATCTGATTTGGCAAAGCCGATAGGACCAAAGCAACAGTTTTCAACTGCTTCAGTGTTAAGAACACACATTGCAAGGATATCACTGCACTCGCGCACTTCTGCTGGAGTGTCTGCCCAAATTGCTCCATGCGGCAATACCTCCAAAGCCCGTTCCGGCTCTAAGTTCCATACAGTCACTGTAAAGCCACGCGACAGAAGGCGCCTCACCATTGGGGCGCCCATTATCCCAAGCCCGACAAATCCAATTTGAGGTAATTTCGAACGGTCTTTCATAATAGCTCCAGTTTTGTAAAAAATGAAACCTTACAGACATTAGAAATGCTAACACGAGCTTGATTGATCATAGCTTAATTTAACCAAACTGGATTAACCTTTCGGATAAGAAGATTCTACCTATCCAATTTACAATCTCTAATATTGCAAACAAATTGCGACATCAAAGAACTGATACAAATATGACCAGCCAAACAAGCACATCAAACTTACCACTAACAGGATTGAGAATAATTGACCTGACACAGGTGATGGCTGGACCATTCTGTTGCATGATGCTCGGGGATATGGGGGCAGATGTTATAAAAGTTGAGCCGCCAAAAGGAGATCAGACCCGCGCGGCAATGGGCTTTCGTATGAAAGGGAATGATAGTCCCGGATTTTTTGCACTGAACCGGAATAAAAAATCAGTCGTCTTAAATCTAAAGAGCTCTGGAGGCATCACCATGTTCATGGAGCTCGTTAAAACAGCTGATGTGCTGGTTGAAAATTATCGACCAGGTGTCACAAAGAGGCTGGGCATAGATTATCAATCTCTCAAAGAAATTAACCCTAAACTGATTTATGCAAGCATATCTGGTTTTGGACAAACTGGGCCTTGGTCTCAGCGTCCAGGTTTTGACCTTATGGCACAAGCGATGTCTGGCGTTATGAGCGCCATGGGGCACCCCGATATGGGACCAGTAAAGTCTGGCGTTTCTGTTGGCGATTTGGGAGCAGGCTTATTCTGCGTTTATGGCATTCTAAGCGCAGTAATTGGCCGCACAAAATCTGGTACGGGTCAATATATTGACGCTTCTCTTTTTGAGGCGGCACTATCTCTATCGATCTGGGAAACCACCGAATTTTGGGCCACAGGCAGGTCGCCCCAGCCACTCGGTACAGCAAATCGTATGAGCGCACCCTACCAAGCATTCATGGCAAGCGATGGTATGTTTGTTGTGGGCGCTGCAAACCAAAAATTATGGGAATTATTTTGTGATGTGATTAACCGCCCAGAAATAAAAGAAGACCCACGGTTTATGACTAACATGGATCGCGTCGCTAACCGCAGCCAACTGGAAGCCGAACTCAAACCTATTTTCATCGAACAAAACGTTGGGTTTTGGGTCGCAAAATTTTTAAACTACGGTGTTCCAGCAGGCCCAATTAACGACTTTGAGCAAGTTTTAAGTGCTGATCATACTTTGGAACGCAACATGGTTCTGGAAATCAATCACCCCGTTGAAGGGCCAATAAAATCTTTGGGCTTCCCAGTAAAGTTGCAAGACACCCCACAACAAGTACGTTTACCTCCGCCTCTACTGGGGGAGCATACTCATGAACTAGCAATTGAACTAGGATTGGATACTAACAAATTACGCGCAGAAGGAGCTTTTGAGTGAGTAGCGGTGCGGTACATATGCAAGTCGAGGGATCTGTTGCTAGAATTTGGTTTGATCGACCGGAAGCAATGAATTCGATGACTTGGAAGATGTACAATGACTTTGAAAAAATAAGTCTTCGTCTACAAACAATGTCAAAGCTAAGAGCGATAGTTTTACGTGGTGTGGGTGGTAAAGCCTTCGTCGCAGGTACAGACATACATCAATTCTCTGATTTTGATCGCAGTGAGCATGGCGTTGAGTATGAAAAAAAAATGGACCAAATACTCAATGAATTCGTGTCGCTTCCGGCACCTACTCTGGCAGTGATTGACGACCTGGCGATTGGTGGTGGCCTAAATATTGCAGCATCATGCGACTTGAGACTGGCTGCTACAGGCGCTCGGTTTGGTGTTCCGATATCTAGAACACTGGGAAACTGCCTCTCTATGCGCAACTATGCCAATATGGTCAGTCTTATTGGCGAACCCGTTTCAAAACGAATGTTGTTTTTAGCAGAACTAATGACCGCCGAAGAGCTTGCCGGAACTGGGTTTCTAGCCCGCGTAGTCCCCCCCCAGGAGGTGGACACTGCGAGCGATGAATTGATTGAAAAGCTATGCTCCATGGCGCCCCTCACCATCACAGCAAGTAAAAAAGCACTTCAACGTTTAAGGACTGCAAATTTACCTAGCGGCGAGGACTTGATCGAGCTTTGTTATGGGAGTTCAGATTTTCAAGAAGGCGTTCAAGCTTTTAAGGCGAAAAGACGCCCTAATTGGACTGGGGAATGAGCTAACGCAGGTAATATCTGTCATCTATTTCGAGCCCCCAAATGTCCATGATCGATGATTTCTCCAACACGGTTTTAAACTCTACGGATATGATAGAGGACTTTTGAAAGTGAAGCATCCAATGAAACCAAGAATTGCTATTATTCCAGGAGATCCATCGGGTATTGGGCCTGAGCTTATCGCGAAATTATTGCAAGAAACAGATGTAAAAGAAGCGGCGAATATCCTTCTTGTAGGTGATGCTCATATTTGGAAACAAGGCGCGAAGCAGGCCAGAAAAGATGTAGATTTAAATACAATACCCCGTTCAGAAATTTCCAGTTTTGAAGGAGTTGCACACCTCAATTTACAGACCTGTGAACCTGAAGAAATTGAAGTGGCCAATATTTGTTTAGCAAGCGGAAGATCTTCATTACGCAACCTGGAAAGCGCCTTAGATCTTGCTAAAAGTGGTCTTATCGATGGTATTTTATTCGCACCTTTTAATAAGGCAGCGTTGACACTCGCAGGCATGGAAGAACAGGACGAGCATCAATTTATTGCCAAGTATATAGGGTTTTCTGGCCATCACTCTGAAATAAATGTCTTGGACGACATCATGACCACCAGGGTCACAAGCCACATAAGCTTGGGCGAAGTGGCCCGCAATATAAATGAGTTATCAATCAGCCGAGCCATTGATTTAGCCGCTGTAACTCTCAAACGCTTCGGAATTGAATACCCTCACATAGCGGTTGCAGCACTCAATCCCCATGCCGGAGACAACGGAAAATTTGGGCGCGAAGAGATTGATGTAATTGGGCCAGTAATTCAGAATTACCAACAAAGTCGGATGAAAGTCACTGGGCCTTGGCCCTCTGACACTGTGTTTTTAAAAGCGCAGAACCGCGAAGTGGATGCTGTGGTTACAATGTATCACGACCAAGGGCAAATCGCGATGAAATTGATGGGGTTTGAGCGTGGAGTAACCGTTGCAGGCGGTTTACCAATACCAATCGTCACCCCTGCGCACGGCACTGCTTTTGATATTGCGGGTCAAGGCGTCGCCTCTGTCAGCGCGACGCTTCAAGCTTTTCGTTTATTACTGCGCACAAGACACGTTAATGCAGTAATTTAATTATCTACAATAACCCAACTTTCTGCTGATTTATCTTTATCGGGAGCGAAATATGAAAATCATCGACGCTCATCATCACTTTTGGGATCCAGACTTAAATTACCATCCTTGGCTCCGCGACGAGCCCCAAATCCCATTTAGATATGGTGATTACTCCAGTATCCGCACAAGGTTTATGCATGAAGAATACGATTTAGTATCAGCAGATTGGGAGATTGTTGCAAATGTGACAATGGAGGGAGAATGGGATCCCACGGACCCAACTGGTGAAGCAATTTGGATGCAAAAAGTTGCAGATAGTACAGGAAAACCAGCCGCGCATGTCGCTCAAGCATGGTTAAACAAAAACGATTTAGATGAGGTTCTTTCTACTTTAGCCAATCTACCAATTGTCAAATCCGTACGCCATAAACCACGGTTCAATGCATCTCCAGGAGGACCACCGGGCGGTATGACAGACCCATATTTCAAAGCCGGTTACAAAGCCTTAGCAAAATCAAACCTGATGTTCGATTTACAGACCCCGTGGTGGCACTTGTGTGAAGTAAAATCGATGGCAGATATGGCTCCAGAAGTGCCAATTATACTCAATCACACTGGACTTCCTTCTGATAGATCCGCCGAGGGTTTGGCTGGATGGTACGAAGCGCTAAAAGATTTTGCACAAATTCCCCAAACATTTATCAAAATTTCAGGATTAGGTGTTCCAGGAAAGCCTTGGTCCCTAGCTGACAATCGCGATATCATCAGAAGGGCAATTGATATTTTCTCGCCTGACAGATCTATGTTTGCGTCAAACTTCCCGGTGGACGGCTTGTGCGGAGATTTCAACACTATTTTTTCAGGGTTCGACACCGCTACCAATGACTATTCAAACGAGGAGAGACAGTCATTGTTTAGCGGCACTGCATCGAAAGTATACGGGATCAAGATGCTGTAATTTTTAAAAACAAAATTTATAATCATTTGGTCAATAATTCTGAGATCAGTTGAGGCTAAGGTCGATACTCCCACTTCAATGGAAACCTATCCATAACCTGCGATAGCTTTGCTTCCTCCTCACCAATATTACTATTCAAACAAACAATTAGACCAAATTTTACATCATCGCGCACTGATACAACACGGGCCGCAAAACCCGCCTCAGCAAGGCTTGCGTCTAATACGCGAGCAATCGCGAGTTTGCGTAAAGCCGGCTTAAAGGTTTTACCTACGGCAGTTTTCGGTAACTCAGGTAAAATTTCGACATATTTGGGCGCCGCAGCACGTTCGGTAACATGGGTGCGGGCATGTTCCATTAAGGCATCCACGGTCACATCTGCCCCTTCAACCAATTCCACATAGGCGCAGGGCAGTTCGCCAGCGATTGGATCAGGCTGGCCAATTGCCGCTGCCATTGCCACTAATGGATGAGTGGCCAAAGCCTCCTCAATAATTGCAGGATCGATGTTGTGACCACCGCGATTAATCAAATCCTTCGCTCTGCCCGTGATCCAGAGGTACCCGTCCGCATCAAACCGGCCCAAGTCGCCCGTGCGCAAATATTGGCCCTCGTACATTTGCGCCGCCGATTTTGTAGCGTCTTTGTAAATACCCTGCTCCGTCACGCCAGGACTTGCTACACAAATCTCGCCGATCTCATCAACGGCACATTCTGTGAGGCCTTCGGGCGTATCTTTGAGGATGATCACATTACAATGCGGAAAGGGGATCCCAACAGACCCAACCTTTTTCTCACCTTCAACTGGGTTGCAGGAGACAAGACAAGTAGCCTCGGTCAGGCCATATCCTTCGACAAGGCTGACGCCAGTTGCGCCCTCAAACCGGCGAAACAATTCCAATGGCAGGGGGGCTGATCCCGAAAAAGCGGTTTTCACAGAGGAGATATCCGCATCTACAGGCCGTTGCATCAACACCGCAAGCGCAGTTGGCACCGTGATCAAGAATGTGACCTGCCACCGTTCAACTAGTTTCCAAAAATTATCAAAAACCCCTGCCCCGCGATACCCTTGCGGCGTCGGAAAGACCGTATGGGCTCCCGAGCACAAACCACCCATTAAGATCACATGGCTTGCAAAAACATGAAATAGCGGCAGCGGGCAGAGCACCGTATCAGTTTCTGTGAATAACAGGCTGTGACCCACCCAACCATTATAAATCATACCCGAATAGCTGTGCTGCGCCACTTTGGGCATGCCTGTTGTGCCGCCTGTATGAAAACAGGCCGCAATGCGATCTTGCCCCTGATCTGCGAGGCGCAAGCGATCCGCATCCTCGCCCTCCATTTCCGCCCGCAACGACAACACGCGGGCCTGATGCGTGATCTTTACCTTGGGCCGCAACAAGGGCACGATCACCCGCTTGATCCCCGTCAGATAGCGCAGAAGATCAACTTCCAACACGGTCTCAACTTCGGGGGCCATGGCCACGGCGGCGGCGGTCTTTTGTGCAAGATCCGTCTTGGGGAATGGCGCCAAAGTGACCACAAGCCGCGCTTTCGTTTCGCGCAAGATGCTTGCAATTTGGTCAGGCTCAAGCAGCGGATTTATGGGAACCACAACGCCTGCAACCATGCCCGCTAGCAGCGTCAAGACTGTTTCGGTGCTATTGGGCAGCACAAAGGCCACCGCATCCTCAGTGCCAATGCCAAGTCGCGCGAACAAATTGGCCAGTTGGGTCACCTCCGCCCTGAGGCTTTGCCAATCCAATGTCTCTGCTTTTGCGTCAGGATCTGAAAACAGTTGAAAGGTGACCGCAGGCCGCGTGGGATGGCGCGCGGCAACTCCACTGAGCAATTCATAAATACTTTGCGCAGGCGCAGCCACAGGCCAAGGATGATCTATCTCGATTTTGCGCACATCTCGATTATTAGCAAAAGGCAGCATCGCCTTGCCTCCCCCATCATTCTCCCAAATGGTCCTGCGGTCACGATGCACGCCGTCGCACGTCAGGCTTCGCGTGAGAATGAAGAAAAAAACGCGTTTTCGCAAGCTCACAGTGATTATTCGGCAGCAATTCCATCCGTGAATTGCAACCGTGCGAGACGTGCATAAAGCCCGCCATCCGCGACAAGCGCATCATGACTACCTTCGGCGACAATCTGCCCTGCATCAAAGACCAAAATGCGGTCGGCCTTCTTCACAGTTGCCAGTCGATGCGCAACAATCAAGGTCGTGCGTTCGGCACTCACATCTGCGACCGCGCGCTGCACCAAACGTTCACTTTCAGCGTCAAGCGCACTGGTAGCTTCGTCTAGCAGCAGGATCGGTGCATCGCGCAAAATGGCACGGGCAATGGCAATACGCTGTTTTTGCCCCCCTGACAGCATGATCCCCCGCTCGCCTACATAGCTGTCATAGCCTTCGGGTAGGGCGGCAAGAAAATCATGCGCTGCGGCGGCGCGGGCGGCGGCCTCAACCTCGGCATCGGTGGCATCAGGGCGGCCAAAGCGAATATTGTCTCGCGCAGATGCCGCGAAAATCACAGGGTCTTGCGGCACCAGCGCCATAGCCGCGCGGAACCCCTCACGGCGCATATCGCGCAGATTGACCCCATCAAGGGTGATCTTGCCTTTTTGAGGATCATAGAAGCGTTGCAGCAATTGGAAGATCGTGGATTTACCTGCGCCTGATGGCCCGACAAGCGCCACTGTCTCACCCGATTTAATGGTGAAGCTCACATCTTTGAGCGCCGCCGTTTCTGAGCGGGTCGGATAGGCAAAACCCACGCCGTCAAACACGATATCGCCCTTGCCCCCATGTGCCAGGGACACAGGGCGGACGGGATCGGTGACTGCGTCTTCAGCGTAGACAAGTTCTACCAACCGCTCGGTCGCACCAGCGGCGCGCTGCAATTCGCCCCAAATCTCAGACAGCGCACCCACCGCGCCTGCGACCATAATTGCATAGATCAAAAACTGGATCAGCGCGCCGATGCTCATTGCGTCTGCGCGAACATCCCGCGCTCCCACCCAAAGTACCCCCACAATCCCCGCAAAAACTAGGAAGATCACAATCACTGTCATAAAGGCACGGGTTGAAATGCGGCGCTTGGCACTGTTGAAACTGGCCTCTGTAACGTTGGAAAAATCATTGGAAGAGGCTCGCTCATGAGTAAAGGCCTGCACAGTTTGAGCTGCCAAAAGCGCCTCAGATGCCGCGCCAGAACTTTGCGCAATCCAATCTTGGTTTTCACGCGACAACACGCGCAGCTTGCGCCCCAAAACCACAATCGGGACGATAATCGCAGGCACAAGCAACAAAACCATCCCCGTCAGCTTGGGCGATGTGACAACCATCATCACCAAGCCGCCCATTAAAATCAGCGCATTACGAAGGGCTACAGACACCGAAGAAGAAATCACACTGAGCAAAAGCGTAGTGTCCGTGGTGATACGGCTAAGCACCTCACCCGTCATGACCTTCTCATAAAAACTTGGGCTCATCGAGATCATGCGGAAAAACACTGCCTTGCGAATATCGGCAATCACACGCTCACCCAATCGTGTCACAAGGTAATAACGCGCGCCCGTGCCTAGGGCCAAAAGGCCAGCGATCACCAAAGCCGCCAGAAAATAGCTGTCGAGAAGAGCGGCCGTGTCTGTTTCAAATCCATCTATTACACGGCGCACCGCCAAAGGCATCACTAGCGCAACGAGCGCAGTGGTTACAAGCGCAAGACCTGCGCCAATGATCCAGACACGATAAGCAACAAGGAAGGGCAAAAGAGCACTCAGCGACCCGATCTTTTTAGAACGCGCACGCTCCTCAGTGGCATTTACGGCTTTTGTAGGCGGTAACACCTTGGTCGTGTTGGCTTCGGTCGTCATGGTCGCTCGCGTCCTCACTCTACAAATACGTGAATAAAGCGACATAGCCCGCCAAACAAGCCCAGTAGAGTTCAATCTACTCCCATTAATTGTTCGGAACCTACAAATTCTTTTTGCTTTATCGTCAAATGCTAGGACGACACCACAAAGCTAAATTTTTATTGCGATAGCACCAATGGCTATTAAACCGATCGAGGCCCAACGCAAGTTTGTCATGGGCTCTTTAAGGAAAATAGTGCCGATCAACACTGCGAATAGAATGCTGGTTTCACGCAATGAGGCAACAACAGCAATTGGCGCTTTAGTGAAAGCCCATACCGCGATCCAATATGCACCCAAGGATAATATCCCTGAGAAAAATCCTGACCTCCAGGAAGACACCGCGTGAAACAGAAAGTCTGTACTTCTTGTAACGCCAAAATAGAAGGTCGTTGCAATAGCATCGCCAAGGAAAAGATAAATCACATACGCAGATGGTGCTTCTGAAAGACGCACGCCGATGCCGTCAACAACGGTATAACTGGCTATAAATGCGGCAGTCCCACAGGTAAAAAACCATGCGAGTGGTGACATTTTTTTATTATGCGCCTTAGTGATGCCGAGCACAATTATTCCAATAGAAATCATAGCTATTGATGCAATCGTAGAAACACCAAATTGTGCGCTAAAAAATAAAATTGAAACTATCGTTACAATTACAGGAGCAAGACCGCGCGCCAATGGATAAACTTGGTTCAAATCAGCGTAATCATATGCTTTCATAAGGAAAATTTTGTATCCGCAGTGAAGAAATGACGCGGCCAATATCAATGGCAAAGAATTAACTGATGGCTGCGGCAAAAATGCGAGAAGAGGAAGTGCAATACTTCCCTGAACAACGGACAAAATAAGTACGTTTGTCGCCCGGTCTGAATTTGCTTTTAAAGCAGCGTTCCAACCCGCATGAAGCACAGCAGCAAAGATGATTGCTAAGTAGACATGAGTGTCCACGACAATTCTCTTACCAAAAATCTATGCAAAAGGTATGTCTACACGTCATCTAATGAATTGATCAACGTAATCTGCCCCAAGCCCAACTTTCTCATAATGCGTGCGGCATAAGTCAATCTTTGTAAAAACATCTTCGTAGCCCAAAATCTCACCATAAGGATCAACATAGCACATAACGCCATTAACTTGGAAAAAGGTGATCATTTCTTCGACCCCTTCGGGAACTACCAAAGTGTGAGTTTCACCAGGAGGTTCATACACATACGAGCCTTCGGTCGCCTCCCAATCGTGCTCAAGGTAATACCACCGTCCTTTAAGAACCCAACCATGTACTGCTTGAGGGTGTCGATGGCGCGATAGAACACCTGATTTTTTCACCTTCAGAAGGTTCATCCAATAACCCTGAGAACGATTCAAACACAGCGGACGAAACCATACATTGGGAGCCTGCGGAACCCAGATCCTTTCATCATCTGGAATAGCATTAGGCACTACTATCTCTTCCAAGGCATCTTTTGGAAAAGGAAGCTGATATGGGGTCATTGGATCTTGGTCAGTTTTTTGTAGGGGCATATTATCTCACATTGCACTGTATCCGCCATCTACAGGGTAGATAGCACCGGTTATAAAGCCCGCGCGATGCGATAGTAGCCACGCTACAAGCTCTCCAATTTCATCAGGTTTGCCCCAACGTCCCATTGGCGTGCGAGCCAAGATTGGTCCATTGCGCTCTGGATCTTCGCGCAAGGCAGCTGTCATTTCTGTTTCAATCCATCCAGGTGCAATCGCGTTTACGCGAATTCCATCGGCGGCCCATTTTCCAGCCAAAGCCTTGGTTAACTGGGAAACGCCGCCTTTTGAGGCTGAATAGGCTGGCACAAGCGGTCCGCCAAATGTACTGAGCATCGAGGCGGTATTAACAATCGCACCTTTAGATCTGGCGAGCAATTCATGAGCTGCTAAACATGTACGCATTGTACCAGTGAGGTTGATCTCGATGACCTTGGTGAAAACATCCATTTCGTATTCCGCACCGCGAAACAAAACGCCGGCACAATTAACAAGGGCATCCAGAGTTTCAAACCGGTTAAAAAATTCAGTAACCTGACCTTGGTCGGTGACATCTAATACAGCGGTTTCCACGCTGGGCACAGCAATTGAGAAAGCATCGATCTCGCGCTCATCAAGACCTGTTGCCGATACATGCCAACCCTCTCGCAATAGCACGCGCGCAATACCGGCGCCTATCCCGCCCGTACCACCGATAACCACTGCATTCTTCATATTTGTACCTTTGCGAGCGGAATACTTGAGCCACCTTCATACAAGATGGCAGCGCATACAAGTTTCAATTAAAGTTTAATTGAGCCTTATATTTCTAGGCGCTCATCTCAGTTGCAAACTCAATTAAGTCAGACGCAATGACATCCCACTCTTGCTCGGCAGTTAGATCAGTCTTCTGCCCGGGGCCATACTCGGTAGACCTTGGGATGAATGCCGTCCGCAGTCCACATTCACGTGCAGCAACAAGGTCATAATTATGCGAAGCACATAGCATCACCTCTTCAGGATCCAGATACATCATCCGGCACACTCCCAAGTATGTCTCAGGATCAGGTTTATAATGCTGGTATAACTCGCAGGAAAAGGCATGATCCCAAGGCAAATTCGCAAATTTGGCCATGTTAACCAGAAGAGAAACATTAGCATTAGATAATGGGCCAATCACAAACTTACGCTTCAAGCGTTCCAGCCCCTCAACTGCGTCTGGCCAAGGATTTAAACGGTGCCAAACACGGTTAATATACATTAAATCTAGCTGACCAAGCTCAGGTGCGTGTAGTTCTGATAGCACAGCCTGAAGACTTTCAAAATGTAAGTCATCCAAATTAGTCCAAGGAATTTCCCCTGATCTTACGCGCCCCATTTGCGGCTCGTAGCTGCCGCGCCAAAGATCTGCTAACAGCGCCCAGTCAATTGATAGGCCTTTTTGTTCGCCCCACTTAGACAAGTCTTCAATAATGCTTCCACGCCAATCAACAACTGTTCCAAAACAATCAAATATAATCAGTTTTACATTCTCAGGCCCAGTCATTTTGGGTCTCCGTCATTAAATTCGTAAATAGCAATCTCACCAAACCACAAGGCAAATGGTCTGCCAATAAATTTAAAGTGCGTGACTTGAAGCTCCTTTTGTAAGCTATTCGAGTTGCTATCTCTAACTAACTCTATTTTTGCTCATTTAACGATTATTTGCCTTACGCCATTTGGCAAATTTATCGAGATTTTCTTCCTTGGTTGCAGGATACAGACCAATAATCGTGGCACCATTTTGTACTTGCTCAATTACAAAATCTTCGTACGCCGTCATCTCAACGGCTTCGTCTGCGACTTCCTCAGCCAGATGGGCTGGAATAACTATGACACTGTCATCGTCGCCGACCACAATATCACCGGGAAAGACCGGTGCATCGCCACAACCAATAGGTTCGTTTATCGCTATTGCCTCGTTCGTCACCAGGCTCGTAGGTGAAGAGGGGCGGTTATGATAGGCCGGTATATCGAGTTCGGAGATATTCATAGCATCACGCAAACCGCCGTCAGTCACCACACCAGCACCGCCGCGCATCATCAAACGAGTAATCAAAATGTCTCCAGCACTAGCGGCAAGCGCCGATTTCCTGCTGTCTATCACCAAAACATGTCCAAGCGGACAAGTCTCGATAGCGACTCGCTGCGGGTGATCCGGATTACTAAGCTCAGCCAGCTGATTGCGGTCTTCTCGCGCAGGTATAAAGCGCAAAGTGAAGGCAGGGCCTACCATATTCTTACCTTTTGGCGATAGAGGCCGCACATCCTGGATAGTTTGGTGGCGCAAACCACGCTTGAAAAGTGCGGTTGCCAATGTAGCAACAGAAACCTGTTCGAGTTTTTCTTTCATTTTCTGTGTCAGTGGATGATTGTTCATAGGGAAATTCCTTCGGTTCAAACGTTAGGAGCCATAAATATTTGCAATTGAGCGTTGGCCAAACTTCGCAAATATAATCTCTTGCCTGATTTCAGAGGGACATCCTTTGGACAGAGATAACACAATGCGCAAGGTCGCGATTTTATTCCATTAGAATATATCAGGCTCACCCGCAGTTTGACCGTGATCGCGTGTCAGATAATCAAAATCGCAGCCGGTATCGGCTTGCCCCACATGTTTGGAGAACATCCATCCCCAGCCGCGTTGGAAGCGAGGTTCAGGGGGAATCCAGGCGGCTTTGCGGCGCTCTAGTTCCGCGTCATCGACTATCATATTGAGCGACCGGTTCGGCAGGTCCATTCGGACTATGTCGCCGGTTTTTAATAGAGCCAACGGTCCACCAACAAAGCTTTCTGGAGCAACATGAAGAACACAGGCGCCGTAAGATGTCCCAGACATACGCGCATCTGAAATGCGCAGCATATCGCGATGCCCCTGCTTTATAAGCGCTTTTGGGATCGGCAACATCCCCCATTCCGGAAAACCTGGTCCACCCTGTGGCCCGGCATTACGCAAGACCAGAACATGATCAGGCGTAATTTCAAGATCTTCGTCGTCAATCGCCGTTTTCATCTCGGCATAGCTGTCAAAGACCAGTGCCGGCCCTTCGTGGATATGATATTTCGGATCGCAAGCGGCCGGTTTAATTACCGCACCCGACGGACAGAGGTTGCCACGTAAAACCGCTAGAGACCCCTCATGGTAGACCGGGTTGGACAACGGGCGTATGACGTCATCGTTGTAGACCTGAGCATCTGCAATATTATCAGCTAGCCTTCGACCGTTGACCGAAACAGCCGATGTGTCGAGCCGGTCTGCGATCTGCTTGATCATGGCAAGCAACCCTCCGGCGTAATAGAAATCCTCCATCAGGTAGTCCTTCCCTGACGGTCGAACGTTGGCGAGCAATGGAACAGTACGCCCCAACGCGTCGAGGTCGTCGAGCGTCAGTTCCACCCCCGCGCGGCGGGCCATAGCAATGAGGTGCACCACTGCATTAGTGGAACAGCCAGTGGCCATGGCGACGATGGCGGCGTTCTTCACACTGGCCGAGGTAACAATGTCTTGCATAGAGACATCTTCCCAAACCATTTCTACGATCCTCCGGCCACAAGCGCTTGCCATGCGCGAATGATTGGCATCAACGGCCGGAATTGAGGAGGCTCCTGGAAGCGTCAGCCCCATAGCATCTGCTATGGTCGTCATCGTGGATGCAGTGCCCATCGTCATACAGACGCCATGAGAACGAGCAATTCCGCCTTGCACACCCCGCCACTGCTCATCGTTGATATTGCCAGCGCGCCGTTCGTCCCAATATTTCCAAGCGTCAGAACCAGAACCTAGGATCTCTCCGGCGTAGTTGCCGCGTAGCATCGGTCCCGCAGGTAGATAGATGAACGGCACTCCAGCGCTAAGCGCTCCCATAATCAGAGCAGGAGTCGTCTTATCGCAGCCACCCATCAATATAACTCCATCAAAGGGGTGAGAGCGGATAACCTCTTCAGTCTCCATGGCCAGCATGTTGCGATAGAGCATAGAACTCGGTTTTGTAAATTGTTCATCCAAACTGAGAACTGGCATCTCTATCGGGAAGCCGCCCGCTTGGTTCACACCGCGCTTAACTTCCTTGGCGCGCTCAGGAAAATGCCCGTGGCACGAGTTGATCTCTGACCAAGTGTTTAAAACACCAATTATCGGTTTCCCTCGGAACTCCTCTTCCGCATAACCAAGCTGCATCATTCGAGATCGATGACCAAAGCTTCGCAAATCATCTGGGGCGAACCAACGAGATGACCTCAATGTATCAGGTGTTTTAGGCATCATTCATTGTCCCTGTGCAATCAACCGTATCAAATTTATTAATAATGATGACCATAATATTCTGCCACATGGATAAAAGTCCAAGCACCATTTAGCGACCCAGCGCCCAGAACGAATATATGCTGTCAGGACGCAAACTTGGTTAGACATGGCTCGTGCGCTACGCCTAACATCCAAGGGACGGCTGAGGATAGTGATAGACCCACTGCAAATAGAATTCATCAGATCAGCTGAGAACTATCGCAAATCATAAGATCAAGGAGGTTTTGATGGAGCGGGTAGCGGGAATCGAACCCGCACGACTAGCTTGGAAGGCTAGGGCGCTACCATTACACCATACCCGCTCAATAATCTGACAGATATTTGACCCGACATTCGAGGTCAAGTAAGTCATATTCGGTCGCCGAATAAAGACACACAGCGGGACCCGGTTTGAGTTAATTTCACGAAATAGCCTAATGGCTCAGTCGCTGATCCTGTAAAGCCACTGACGCCTCCGCATATCATCTGCGATGAAACGATCGATCAAACCCTTATCTTCAAGTGTGAGATCTATTGGAGCCAAACCATTTAAAAGCATTCGGCGCGCCAATGGAGATATCATAAAATCAATACTGTTATCAGTTGTATCGAGGGTACATTTCTCAAGGTTCACTGACAAATGATGTGAGGTAGGATTCATTCTTACCCACTCAGTGATAGCTTCTATTGATGGGCGATCGAGGGTAATTGGTAGAACACCATTAGCGACGCAATTGTTATAAAAGATTGATGCAAAGCTTTCCGCCACTACTACCTTGAACCCGTAATCTGCAAGAGCCCAGACAGCATGCTCCCTCGACGAACCACATCCTGCATTTCTACCCAGAATTAGTATAGAAGCGGCACAATAATTTGGATGATTTAAAAGAAATTCAGGGTCAGGTTTTCTTTTGCCATCTGAATAGCGGATATTGGCAAAGAGGCCATTTGCCAGCCCAACCTTTGAAACCCGTTTCATCTCGCGCGATGGAATGATCACATCAGTGTTAAGATTATCCGTCAACAACGGGAGCGCGATGCCACTATGGTTCGTAAATGGCTTCATTCGTATGCCTCGCGCACATCACTGATATGTCCGTTTATCGCACTCCAAGCAACAGTCTCAGGGCTGGCGATGTGTGTGCAAACACCTGGCCCTTGACGTCCTTCAAAATTCCGATTGGTCGAGGAGATGACACGACTTCCTGGTGGGAAGGTCTCACCACCAGCATAAAAACAAAACGCACATCCAGCTTCATGCCATTCGAACCCTGCGTCTAGAAAGATTTTATCCAAACCTTCTGCTTCAGCAGATATCTTAACTTCTTTAGAGCCAGGGGCACAAATTGCTCTAATTTCAGACTTAACTTTTCGACCCTTTAATATGTTCGCAGCGCGTCGAAGATCACTTAACCTGCTATTGGTACAGGATCCAATAAATGCACCATCTATTGCTTGTCCACGAATTGGTTCGTGAGGCTTTAAACCAATATACTTATATACATCGGCAAAATCTGAACGTTGATCGGGCAAAACCTCATCAATAGCGATAGCATGTTCGGGGCTGGTACCCCAAGTTATCATCGGTGCGATTTCTGCAACATCCACTTCAAGATCAACATCGAATGATGCATCTACATCACTAATCAATGACGCCCAATGCGCCTCCGCAATCAATGCATCCTCATCTTTCGGAGCAAAAGGCCGCCCCCGTGTATACTCAATAGTCTTGTGATCTGGCGCTATAATTGCTGTGAATGCTGCAAACTCTACACCCATATTGCAAAGAGTTAAGCGCTCCTCAATTTCCATCTCCTCAATTGCTGATCCTGCAAATTCGATCACAAAGCCTGTCCCAAAATCAGCACCGAACCGACTTATTAAATTTATTACGATATCTTTAGCGGTAAGCCATTGTGGCTTTTTTCCAGTCAACCGGATGCGCATTTGTTTGAACTGAGGAACCCTAAGTGTTCTTGTGGCTAAAGCATGCTCGCAGTCAGTTGAACCTATTCCCCACGCCAAGGCTCCCATTGCACCGAGTGTACATGTGTGACTGTCAGGACAAACGATGGTTATGCCCGGCAAAACAATTCCCTGCTCTGGAGCTATTACGTGTACAATACCTTGTCGATCATCATCAGCACCATACAAACGGATACCAAAGGCTTGAGAAGCGCGATGCATCTCCTCAATAAAAATCATTCCACCGGGCATTCTAGAGATATCTGGGCGACCAGGCTTGGTATCTACGATGTGATCAATAGTCGAAAAAACGGTCTCTGGCGCTGCAATGTTTCGATTTTCAGACAACATATTGGACAATGCAACCGAACCAGTGCGTTCGTGCAGCATAATCCGATCAATTAGTATCAACGATGAGCCATCATCAAACTGACGCACTTCGTGAAGTTTTCTGAGCTTCTGGTAAAGAGTTTGCCCCATTTTTAAAATCTACTCTTCTGACGGTGGGATAAAACCCAATTTCGAATAAATCTTGTCATTGTCCGCCCCTACTCTGGGCGGGTTCAGTCGAACCTGAGGTCGAACACCATCTATTTCTAAAGGTAGCGCAGGTAACTTGATCTGTTTACCATCAGGAAGCTCCATCGGCAGCAAACCATGAGCATTTAAATGAGGATCGGTCAAAAGATCATCTGGTTTTCGAATTGGTGCGTACGGAAGACCAATCGTCTCTAAGCGAGCGCCCAAAGCTTCACTATCCAGGGCTCCAAATATTTCACGAAGTCGTGGTATTATAACCTCCCTTTTCGCCACCCGGCCTGCATTGGTAGCCAACGCGTTATCGCTTTCCCAATCCATCAATGAGAATGCCCTGCAAAGAGACTTCCATTGTCCGTCACTCACAACAGCAACGAACATTTGACTGTCGAGCGTTTCGAAAACATCATACACAGCCCAAGCTGAAATCCGTTCAGGCATTGGAGGAGCCTCTGTGCCTGTTACTGCTCCTTGAGCGATATGCTGCCCAACTAAAAAAGCCGTAGTTTCATACAAAGATGCACGAATGTTTGCGCCCTTACCACTGTCCTTCCTAGCTACTAGCGCGGACAGAATGCCAATAACACCAAATAAAGCGCCTGTGACATCTATGACCGAAGCTCCAGCTCTTAGCGGCCTTCCTTTCGGGCCGGTCATGTAAGCCAGCCCCCCCATCATCTGGGCCACTTCATCCAGTGCAGTTCGGCTTTCGTACGGCCCGGACAAGAAACCCTTGCAGGATTGATAAATGATGCTTGGGTTGATTTCACGTACCTCTTCATAACCCAGGCCAAGCTTATCGAGAGCACCATCGCGAAAATTTTCAACCAAAATATCGGCGTCGGCAATAAGCGAGCGCACCACGCTTAAGCCTTTTTCCGATTTCAAATCGACCGTGATACTCTGCTTGTTGCGATTATACATCGCGAAATAACCTGCGCCAGAACCTGGCAACCGCCGGGTCTTATCGCCTCCTACCGGCTCGACCTTGACAACATCAGCACCCAAATCGGCTAAAATCATGCCGACAGTTGGCCCCATTACCATGTGCGAAAATTCAACTACACGAATGCCATCCAACTGAGCCATTTTCTCACCGATCTGTTTACTTTTATTACATTTGGTATAATGATATTCCATTATGTCAATTTTAAAGTGAACCCGCAATGATAACTGTCAGCGAAGTTGGCCCACGTGATGGCGTTCAAAGCCTCGATTTTTTGGTAGATTTAGAAATCAAAAAGCAATGGATTGCTTCTGAAGCGGCTGCGGGAGTACCAGAAATTGAAGTTGGTTCATTCGTAAGCTTCAAACGATTACCACAAATGCAAGATACGCCCGCGCTAGTGGAATTTGCATTAACTATTCCTGGATTGAAGGTCGCTGCTTTGGTGCCCAACCTGCAAGGAGCGAAAGCAGCTGTGGCGGCCGGCGTTCACAAACTATCAATACCAGTATCAGCAAGCGAAACCCATTCGTTGCGCAACGTTAATCGCACCCATGAACAAATGATCGAAGAGGTCAAACAGATAAGGGCGCTCGTAGACGATCAACCGATTGAAACTCGTGCGAATATAGAAATTGGCATTGCCACCGCATTCGGCTGCACAATTGATGGAAACGTACCTCAAAAAACCGTTGTTGAACTGGCTGAACGTTTGATGATCGCAGGGGCCGATGAAATTGGCCTATCAGACACTACTGGGTACGCTGACCCTAAAATGGTCAAAGATCATTTAAAAGCAGTACAAAAAGCTATTGGACCGGCGAATGTAACTGGCGTGCATCTACACAACACACGCGGACTTGGCTTGGCTAACGCTTTAGCAGCGTTAGATTGCGGGATCACGACGATCGATGCTTCTCTTGGAGGCTTAGGCGGATGCCCTTTTGCGCCTGGAGCAAGTGGCAATATTGTGACGGAAGATTTGGTCTTCATGTTGCACTCAATGGGCTATGAAACTGGAATTAACTTGCCGGAGCTTATTGAGGTTCGAAAGAAATTAGCTGAACAAATTTCCGGTTCATCTATTTATGGGTTCATCGCTGATGCAGGGCTTCCTTTGGGCTTTAGTCAAAGCAGCCACGCTATAATTGGTGACGAGGCCCATTCATGACAGGATTGTTCTCGGGGCACGTTGATACGAAAAGCCCAACACCGTTATACCATCAAATTTTTTTAGATTTTAAGCATAGAATTATCTCAGGAAATCTGGCTGACGGATTTAAATTCCCAAGCGAGGAGAAGCTTGCGAAAGAGTTCGATGTATCAAGGATAACCATTAAGCGTGCACTGAATGAACTTGCCCAACAGGGGCTTGTTGAAAGACATCGGGGAAGCGGAACTGTCGTTACATATGTTGCGTCAAATCTGCCAAATAATGATGGTTTTACTGCATTAATGGACAGCCTACGTAAGATTGCGGCCACAACCACTGTGGAAGTTTTATCCGTCGATTTGGTAAAACCGCCGCCCAGCATTGCACAACATTTGGCTTTACCAAATTCTCAGTACGCACAACAAATTCATCGGAAGCGCTACTATCAGAATGATCCATTCTCGTACGTTCTCAGCTATAGCCCTGAAAAAGTTGGGAAATCCTGGACTAAGGAAGAATTGTCCAAAAAACCGGTTTATCAGCTGATAGAAGAAGGCGGGTTCACCACCGAATGGGCGCGCCAAACTATCTCATGCGAGGCAGCAAACCCTTTTATAGCACAGAACCTAATGTTGCCAGAAGACGCGCCAGTTCTGAAATTACGACGTCTTCTAGGAAATGAAACTGACGGTCCGCTGCATTACATCGAGGTTTGGTACCGTTCTGATATGTATCAATTCACGATGGAGATGGGTCTGAGTGATTTCAAAAATCAGCGCCAGTTATGGTCTTCAGTTGAGTAATCTGCCGTAAGCAACTTCTTCTTCACCAAACTACAAAGGTCTTTATCATGCCGATTGTCGAGGTTCATTTAATTGAGGGGTATTCCGAGAGCGAAAAAACGAGGATCTGTGAGGCATTAACGGATGCAGTTAGAATTGTTGTGCCCGCTAGCCCGGATGCAGTTACTGTGATGGTACATGAGATGCTTCAGTCTGAGTACATGCGCGGCCGCTCTCACAGATCACCAGCACCAGCGCTCCCCGACCCACGCGAAATTGTAAATCAATTTCTAAAGCTTATGGAACAACGCGATATAGCAGCTGCCGAAGAGTACCTCGATGAGAAGTTCTCAATGACGTTTCCCGGTACTCAGCCAATGCACCGTTTGGAGGACCTAGTTAACTGGGCATCCAAACGATATCGTTATGTAGTAAAAAAATATGACGGTTTCGAAGCATTTCAATCACCCGGCGATGAAGCTGTAGTTTATTGCCGGGGCACGCTATCTGGAGAATGGCTTGACGGCGAGCCCTTCGAGGGAATTCGTTTTATAGACCGATTTGAAGTCATTCGGGGCGTGATTTCTAAGCAGGATGTTTGGAACGATATTGGTGAGGAAAAAATAAAAAAATGACCCAAGATATAGATCCCATAACACTTGCTGTTCTCGCTGGACGGATGGAGCAAATAGCCGATGAAATGGACGCCACTCTCTTTCGAGCGGCCTTTAATCCAATTATTGCGGAGGCACATGATGCCTCACACGGCCTTTATCATCCTCAATCGGGTGACACTTTGGTACAGGGGAAATCGGGTCTCCCCATCTTCGTAGGCGTGATGTCGTTTGCCGTGAAGAGCGTTATCGAAAAAGCCTCCAAAGATGGCAATTTGAAGGACGGCGATATCTATATTTTCAATGATGCTCACCTCGGTGGGACCCACCTAAATGACATGCGATTAGTACGGCCTTATTTCAATAATGGAGAACTATTTTGCTATCTTGCATCAGTTGGGCATTGGCATGACCTTGGGGGTGCAATCCCTGGGAATTATAATCCTGAAGCAACAGATGCGTTTCAAGAAGCATTCATACTACCACCAGTCAAATTGGTAAAAGAAGGAGAGCTCCAGACTGATATTATTGATATCTTGATGCGCAACACACGGCTCCCGCAGTCAGCGCAGGGCGATCTGAATGGCCAACTAGGCGCCTTAGATCTTGGCGTAAAAAGATTAGATGAACTACTTTCCGAGTACGGACCGGACACTGTAAAATCCGCTTTGAATGCACTTCAAGATCGCGCCGAAATTTTAATGCGCGAGGAGCTCAAAGAACTTCCAGATGGGCGCTGGGAAGCGGTTGATTATCTAGATAATGATGGTGTCTCTGACACTTCTTTACCGATAAAAGTGTGCCTCGAAATTAAAAATGACACTATGTCTTTAAATTTCGAAGGAACTGCTGCGCGCTGCGCGGGGCCTGTTAACATCGCTCTCCCGACTGCGATAGCAACAGCTTATGTTGCGATAAAACATATGTTTCCCAATCTGCCTGCAAACTCAGGGGTTATGCGACCAATTAATATCGTAATTCCAGAAGGCTCACTGCTTTCAGCTCCATTTCCAGCACCTGTAGGCGGCTACACGGAGACGATTTTGCGGATGATTGACGTAATTTTCCAAGCGGCCGCTCAGGCCGCGCCAGAGCGCGTCGTCGCAAACGCCTACGGCACGATCAATGCTTTATCGATATCCGGCAAGCGCAAAAATGGTCAACCATGGGTGATGTTTAGTTTCTACGGCGGAGGGCATGGGGGATCAAATGAAAGCGATGGCCTCAACCATGGTAATGCTCCTATTTCCACAGCTACGATCCCACCGTTGGAAATTCTTGAAGCAGCGTACCCAGTTATGTTCCGAAAATGGGCTCTTAGAACGGACAGCGCGGGTTCAGGAATGTATCGCGGGGGACTTGGCGCGACCTACGAAATTGAGGTTCTAGAAGAGAGTGGAGCTAAAGCCTTTCTTTTTGGCGAACGCGGAAAATACGCCCCTTCCGGTGTAGTTGGCGGCGGGAACGCAGCTTTAAATGTATTTACTTATGAACAGGACGGTGGATGGCAAAACCCACCAATGACCTCCAAAATGGTAGGAATAAATCTCAAGCAGGGTCAGTCCGTGCGTTTGGATACTCCGGGTGGTGGTGGCTATGGAACACCCTCGAAAAGGCCACCAGAAAGCGTGGCGCGGGATGTTGCAGCAGGATACATAACTGCAGAGAAAGCCACCGAAGATTATGGTTCCGCCTGGCAGGAGGTCACTATATGACTGAGATCATAATTGGCGTCGACGTTGGGGGTACATTCACTGACATATTTGCGCTCAACGAGAAATCTGGCACTGCTGAAGTCACCAAAGTCCCAACCTCACGTCCGGATCAATCGGACGGTTTCCTTAGTGGAATACGTTCCCTAGTCAATAATTTCAGCGACCTATCTGTGGTAGTACATGGCACCACTGCTGGTACAAATGCGTTATTGGAACGTAAAGGCGCAAAAATTGGCGTCATTACCACACAAGGCATGCGAGATGTTTTGGAAATGCGGCGGCGCGATCGTCCTAAAACCTGGGGGTTGCGAGGCAATTTTATTCCAATCGCTGAACGTAATTGTCGGTTAGAAGTTTCTGAGAGAACCTTGGCTGATGGAACTATCAGGACACCCGTAGATTTGCCTGCGGTACGGAAAGCAGCTCAAGAGTTGCTGGACTTGGGGTGTAGCGCGATATCAATCCTATTCGCTAATTCCTACGCGAATAGTGAGAACGAAGACAGAGCGGTAGCTGCTGTGCGGGAAATGTGGCCCAACGCACATGTGGCTTCGTCCTCCGAGATACTGCCTGAAATTAGAGAATTTGAACGGTTTTCGACCACAGCCCTGAACGCTTATTTGCAACCAGAGGTGTCTGGATATCTAAATCGGCTTGAAAAGGCTTTAAGCACAGGTGGTTTTTCAGGCGAATTTCTAATCGTTCAGTCAAATGGTGGCGTTATGGGGGTGGATACCGCCGCGAAACTTCCAATCAGGACCGCATTGTCTGGGCCCGCAGCTGGCGTAATTGCAGCTGGCTACATTGCTGAAGCAGCAGGCTTACCAGACATAATAACGGGCGACATGGGCGGGACATCGTTTGATGTCTCACTAATTGCAAACAACCAAAGCATGTTATCTTCGCAAACCTCAATCGACTTTGGAATGGTCGTGCGTTCACCAATGATAGAGATCACAACCATTGGCGCCGGTGGTGGATCAATCGCATGGGTAGACAAAGGCGGACTTTTAAATATTGGGCCTGAAAGCGCAGGCTCAACCCCTGGACCAGTCGCTTATGGACAAGGCAATACGCGACCGACGGTAACAGACGCAAATGTTGTATTAGGCAGAATTGATCCAGAAAACCCAATCGGTGGTAAAATTGAAAAGCTTGATGTGCTTGCCGCATCAAAGGCAATCGAAACGCATGTTGGAGACCCATTAGGCCTTACTGCCATCGAAGCAGCAGAGGCTATTTTGCGTGTCGCCAATAGCCGAATGGCAGGTGCCTTAAGATTGGTTTCTATCGAACGTGGGTTTGATCCCAAACGGTTCGCATTTATGCCGTTTGGAGGGGGCGGAGCATTACACGCGTGTGCAATGTTGGAAGAGGTAGGTTTAGCAAAAGCTATTGTCCCGCGGTATCCAGGAGTGACGTCTGCAATGGGCTGCGTGATCGCCGATATGCGTCAGGATTTTGTGCAAACCATTAATTCCGGAGTGAATGACACAGATCCTGCAGTAATTTTTGAATACTTACAAAATCATGTCCGTGAAGGACACCGAGCTCTTGATGCGGCAGGCACTAACTTTGAAAGCAGGGTTACATCTTTCACCTTCGATATGGCGTATCAAGGTCAAACACATACGGTAAATGTTCCGATCGACATTAATGTAAGTAATGAAGTCGTAGCGGTACCATCACTGGATCAGATTAGTAATGCATTTGATCTGGAGTATAAAAAAACCTTCGGCCGCTTGCTTAAAAACGGTGTGAGACGAATAATCAATATTAGAACGTCGGTAACCGGGAAACGACCTCGCTTTGACTTGGCGACATTAGCACCTAAGGGGGGGTCAATTAAACAAGCATTTAAAGGGACGCGCTCGGTGCACTTTGGCGATCAATGGTATGATACTAACATATATGACAGGCTGGAATTGCCAGTTGGAGCCATAATTCCTGGACCAGCCATACTCGAACAGCCAGACACCACAGTTCTTATCGAACCAGAGCTTGTCGGCCGCATTGACGATTATGGTAATACCCTAATTGAAAGGTCAAAATCATGAATCCGAGCAAAACAGCGCTTCTTACTATCGATTTACAAAATGATTTTTTACACGCTGATGGTGCTTATGGGCGCGCCAATCAGTCGGCAGAGGCAATTTTAAAATTACCGGGGAGGATTAAACCTATAAGAGACGCACTGATAAATGCAGGCGGAACATATATCTCTGCACAATTCACATTAGTGCCGGGTAGAGGTGGCGAACCTCTTATTGCCCCTCATTTAAAAAAATTACGGCCATTCTTGGGTAAAGGTGATTTTGCACCGGGAAGCTTCGGCCATGATTTAGTGAATGAACTAGCGCCAGCGGATTTTACAATTGAGAAGGTGAACTACTCGGCATTCTACCAAACCAGGTTAGAATATATTTTAAACCACCAAGATATTAATACACTCATCATAGGGGGCATTGTCACAAACGGTGGTGTGGCTAGCACTGTAAGAGACGCGCATCTTCGCGACATCCACACAATCTTGCTATCTGACGGATGCGCAGCGTTTAACTCTCAGGTTCACGATGCCACCGTGACATCTCTTAGCACCGTTTCAGAGGTGTTGAGCTGTGCAGACGCCCTTAGTCTTATTAAAAAAATCGAATGACTTTACGGCGACGGCTAACCAAAAAAGAGATCCTGATTGCGCCAGGAGTTTTCGATGCGCTTAGTGCAACCATAGCCGCTCAATGTGGGTTCGAGGCGCTATACCTGTCTGGAGCGGCTGTCGCTTACACACGCTTAGGACAACCGGATTTTGGCCTAACAACAGCAACCGAAATGGCCGAGACCTTGGCGCTAATTTCAGACAAAACAAGCTTGCCGGTAATAGTGGACGCAGATACCGGGTTCGGAAATCCTTTGAATGCTCGGCGGACAATGTTGAACTATGAACGCGCCGGAGCCGCGGCTTTACAAGTAGAAGACCAAATCTTTCCCAAAAAGTGCGGCCATCTTTCAAATAAGTCCCTCATATCTCCAGGAGAAATGGTGGCCAAAATCTCGTCGATGGTTGATACACGGTCAAAAGATACGCTTGTAATAGCGCGGACAGATGCAATCGCTGTTGAGGGGCTAACGGCGGCTTTAGACCGAGCCACTTTGTATCTAGAGGCCGGTGCTGACGCAATTTTTGTGGAAGCGCCAAACACTAAAGAACAGCTTAACACAATTACAAAGCGTCTCGGTGGACGTGCGCCGTTGGTCGCAAACGTAGTGGAAGGCGGCAGAACACCTGAATTTTCCTCAAACGAGCTCGAAGAAATAGGTTTCGATATAGTAATCTTTCCCGGCGGGATAGTCCGAGCTTTGGCAAAAACAGCAAGAGAATACTATGAAACTCTTTCAAGAACAGGCTCTACCCAGGCATATAAAGATCGTATGTACAATTTTACAGAACTGAATGACATTATTGGGCTACAAGAAATGTCAGCGCTGGACGAAAAATTCAAGGACATACCCGGTGATTGAAGCACCTCTGGATAACTACGATATACATATAGAAACGTTGATAATCGGAGCGGGAGCTTGCGGCATGATTGCTGCACTTTCTGCATATGAAGAGGGCCAAGACGTACTTATAATCGAGGCCGATCCAGTCCCATCAGGCTCTACTGCCCTAAGCGCAGGCTTGATACCCGCCGCAGGAACAAAACTCCAAAAAAATGCGGGAATTAATGACAATCCTGAGATTTTTGCAAATGACATTCGAAAAAAAGCGAAACAGGAAAACGATTTCGAACTCGAACGTGTGCTGTCAGAAGGATCAGCCAAGGTCATTGAGTGGCTGATTGAACGACATGGCTTGCCATTTTCGTTGGTGGAAGACTTTGACTACCCTGGGCACTCTGAAAGGCGAATGCACGGCTTACCCAGCCGGTCAGGTGTAGAACTAATCGACAGCTTACGCTCGCGCATAGAACAACTTGAGATCCCCTTGATATGCCAAAGGCGCGCAGACGCTCTGTATGCTCTTGATAAAAAGGTTTTTGGTGCCCGTTTACGTTTGCCAGATGGAACTTTCGAAACCGTTTCAGCCGACCGAGTCATATTAGCTTGCAACGGCTTCGGAGGAAATCGCACGATGGTCTCTAAACACATGCCAGAAATAGATGGTGGTTTGTGGTTTGGTCACAGCGGAAATCAGGGCGATGCAGTGATTTGGGGGCAAGAATTAGGGGCCTCAACAAAATACTTATCAGCATATCAAGGTCACGGTAACGTTGCTTTTCCGCATGGCATTTTAATTACCTGGGCAGTAATTATGCAGGGCGGATTTCAGGTAAATATCTCTGGACAGCGTTTTTGGAATGAAGCGCAAGGGTATTCTGAAGCAGCACGCGCAGTCCTATCCCAACCCGAAGGTATAGCGTGGACTATTTTTGACAGTAAAATCGCAAAAATTGCTCGGCAATTTTCCGATTTTAAAGACGCAGAAGCGCAAGGAGCGATTGTTTCCGCAAGCACAACTGAAGAACTGGAAACCAAATGCAACCTACCAAGCGGCAGTCTAGAAAGTAACATTTTAGACATCCCATATGGCGGCACTGATCGCTTCGGAAGAGAATGGGCTAATGCGAAACTTATGCCATCTTTTCACGCTGTTAAGGTTACCGGTGCTCTATTCCATACACAGGGCGGATTAGACGTTGACCCTGCAACAGCATTGGTGCGTCACACCTCAGGTGGATGCTTTCAAAACCTACATGCCGCGGGCGGAGCAGCATGCGGCGTATCTGGAGCAGGTGATAGTGGATATTTGTCCGGCAATGGCTTACTTTCAGCTTCCGTGCTGGGGTTCATCGCAGGAAAGTCCAAAACTACCGCAAGTTAATTGCTAAATCGCAATAGCTTCAGGCGCATATTGACCAACGCTATGATGCGCTGATTAATTCATCAAATTTGGCAAAAACGTTACTATCGATGGAAATGCTATTAACAGCGCAAGAGTTAACACATCCATTACCAGGAAGGGCGTGATACCTGCAAAAACTTGCTCGAGCGTCAAAGGTACCGGCGACGAACTTCGTACAACATACGCATTTAGACCAACTGGTGGGGTAATCAGGCTTATTTCAGCCAATTTAATAGAAATTACACCCAGCCAAATTGGATCATAACCCACGCTTGTCATCACCGGAAACATAATTGGAAGAGTCATAACCATGATTGCAATGGGATCAATAAGCATTCCCAAAATGAGATATAATCCTGCAAAAGCCAGCATGTATGTGAGAGGAGCCAGTTCCATTGCGAGCATCCAGTCGGACACATCACGGACTAACCCTGTGTAGGTTAAAAACCTAGCAAATATAATTCCACCAATTACCACTATAAAAATAGTTGATGTGGTAATTCCAGCGTCTTTAAATGTTTCAATTAAGGCTCGGCTATTCATTCGGCGTTTTAGTAAAACAATCATAAAGGCACCAAATGCTCCTACAGCACCCGCGTAGGTCGGCACAAAAAACCCAAGATAAATTCCACCAATTACCAATGTGAATAAGGCCATTATGCCCCACACACCCTTCAATGAGCTTATTTTCTCTCTTAATGTGAAACGCTCATCAGGGATTGGACATAACTTTGGATAAAGCCGTGCAATGAAGTAAATCCCGAGCATGTAAATGGCTGCTGATAAGATCCCAGGTATTAAGCCGGCAATCAACAGTCGAGCAACTGACTGCTCTGTAATAATAGCATAAACAATCATCAAAACTGATGGAGGGATCAGTGAGGCCAGGGTTCCTGATGCTGCAATACAACCGGCAGATATACGCTTATCATAACCAAATCTGGTCATTTCGGGCATTGCCATTTTTGTGAAAACAGCTGCATTCACAATAGTTGAACCACAAGCAGCTCCAAATATCGCCGACGCGAGTGTTGTAGCCATCGCCAAACCACCTGAAATTCGGCCGAGCCATCTGTAAGCAGCACGATATAGATCAGTGGTAAGTCCGGCTTGGCTTGCAAGCGCTCCCATCAAGATAAACAGAGGGATAACCGCTAGAGTAAAAGAATTAGTGGTAGAAAATGGTATTGTGGCAACTTGAGCAAAAGACGCCTGAGGGTTTATTGCGAGGAATATTCCAACTACACCAGAAAGCCCAAGGGCTACGCCGATATGAACGCCAAAGGTAAGCATAAAAAATAGCAAGATGCCGACGATAATTCCGGTGGTGCCAGTGTCTAACATTATTATACTTGCCTTATTTGCATTGTTACTGATTTGCGTCAGATCGAGGGTTCAGGCTGTGGTTCGCCCGATCTAACCCTGCCGCAATCGATAATTAAGTCCAAGACAAGCCTCAAAATTATCAAGGATGCGCCAGCAACCAGCGTAAACCTTGCAGGCCATAATGGGAAACGGATCAAACCAGAAGTGGCTTCGCCAATCTTCATCGAGTATTGGGCCTCTAAAAGACCCTGCCAAGCTATAAGCGAGAAAAAAATAATCGCTGCAAGGTCAGTCACAACATCCATCACTGCACGAAATCGAGGACCGACAGCGAGGTAAGCTATCTCTACTCGAATGTGAGCACGGCGGATCTGCGCAAACGTCAAAGCGCCAAACACTATTAACACCATGGTGCTTTCAGTGAGCTCTCTGGGGCCAGGAACCGGCACGTTCAACACTTGTGTGCCCACGACATCTGCCACACCTAAAAAAGTCGACATAATCATGCCGACCCCGCCTATCATCAGGACTATCAGTGCTAGGCGTTCAGAAATTTTCAAAAGAAGTTTCAATCAAATTTTCCACGCTTACGATGTTCAGGTTATGGCGAAAAGAATTCCGCCATAACCAACGTTTGATATGTATTACCCACCGATTTGTTCGTTGAAATAGGCAACGACTTCCGCGGCGGCATCGCCTTGGCCGCGAGATGCCATGTCCTCGGCCCAACGGTTGAGGAAATTAGGTGCAGCTGCTTGCCATGCCGCGAACTCATCCGCAGGGAATGGAACAATCACACCGCCATTCGCTTCAATTTGTTCGCCTGCAGCGGCTTCAGCTGCTTCGATATTATCAATGTAATTGGAACCCGCTATCCGAGCCTCTTCCAGCATTACGGCTTGGTCTTCCGGAGAAATTTCAGCCCACTTGTCGCTATTGATTACAATCAAGTGCCCTGAGATCGACATGACTGGCCCACAGCTATATGTTCCAGGTTCGTAGAGACGATTAGCTAGAATATTGCCTCGGTTGATGAACGAATAGTCGAGCGATCCACGCTCCAATGCCTCATAAATATCACCAACACCGATGCTCACGGGAACAGCGCCGATAGCTTCATGAGCCAACGGGATGTCCGAGCCAAATGAGCGGATCTTCTTGCCGTCTAGGCCCGCTACATTGTCACAATTAGCATCTGGACCGGTCATGTAGTATGAACCTAAGGGCTGTTGGAAGAGGAATGTCACGCCGAAACTGTCTAGCTCCGCTCTAAACTGCGGAAGGGCCTCATATGCAGAAGCTGCAATTTCCATCACCTGACGCGGCGATCCCCACGTAAACGGTAGCTGGTAGGTTTTCCAGAAAAGAAGTTGGTCAGGATAGTAGCCGGGGACAACAGAAGCCATGTCAATTGCGCCTCTTCCAGCCAACGTTAGTAGCTCAGCACCGCCGCCAAGGCCACCCGCATAAGTAACTTCAATATTTACACGCCCTTCAGTGCGTTCTGTTACTGCAGCAGCGAAATCCTTTTCCGCCTGCAAGAAGGGGGAATCTCCCAAATAGTGGCCCCAACGCAAAGTGACGTCTGCAAACGCACTTGTCGAAACAACCGATGTAAGCGCCGCAGCACCTATAAGCTTGATCATATTCATGACAAAACTTCTCCCTGAGTATACTGACTTTTACAGCCAAACTTTTGTTTCGTTTAAGTTCTGCGGGCTTCTCCGCGTTAACTTTCAGTTGTTAAATGGTAGTGCTTTTTCATAAGAAGCCAACAAATCGGATCCAAAGTCCAAGTGTGCCCATCTAACACCAATACACAGTGTGGAGAGCATCAGTGAGTTGTCAATAGACTCTTGAGAGCCAAATCCATTGATTTATGTGATTAATAGCTGGCCGAAGCGATCTGAAAAAATTCAATGCAAGAAAGCTTGTTAACAGATCTTCATTATGGATGATGCTTCTGTGTGATACGATGCAATGCGATCAATACGACCATTAGGATTGCGCTTATCGTGGTCACTAATGCGAGTGAAGGGGCAAAAGAGCCAGTCAACTCGGACAATATCCCGAATGAGACAGGTCCCAAGACACCTCCAATTTCAGCAACGGTAAAAAACAACCCTCCCGCCAACCCAAGGCGGTCAGCAGGCACTTTTGGCGTTTCCATAAGTATGAGTATGGCAACGGTCATCATAGATCCGCGAGCCAATCCTTGAATGCACAGGCCCATAAACATCAAGGGACCAGCATCTGTCTGCAACAACAGGCTGGCTATAAATGTGGCTATAAAAAGACTGGCCATCACACTCAAACGATGCTTTGGAACAGCTAACCGAGGGATTATTAGTGCGCCTAGGATCCCGATGATTGACGGAATTGACGCCCAATATCCCGCTGTTACTCGATCAAGGCCACGACTGACCAGTATTTCTGGCAGCCAATTGTTCAATGAATGGTTGATAAAGAATATTCCCACGCTCATTAACAAAATAAGTTGAACAGGACGTAAACCGATCAATTCGAAGAATGCTAACAAATTAAATTTTTTACCGTCTGCATCTTCAGCTACTTTTACACCTTTAAGATTTGTGGCGACCAGCCAAAGCATGCCACTCATCAACGTAAATAGAGCAAAAATGAAGATCGCAGCGCGCCAGTTTTGATCCACAAAAACCATCACAACACTGTTCATAAGTGACAGAGAAACCAACCCTCCAAGATATGGACCAGTTACATATACCCCCATCGCGCTTGCACGAGATGGGCCCTGAAAACATCCAGCGATCACCTTAGGGGCGCCGACAGAAATTAGTGGTCCACCAAACCCCAAGATTGAAACAGCAAAAAACATTTGCGTTGGATTAACTGCAACGCTACGCGCAATCATCGACGCCGCCATTATCAAGGCAGCCACAAAAAGCATCCTACGCGCACCAAACCGATCAAGCAAAATCCCTGATGGTATCGAAGCAATGATGTAGGTAAGTGGCCATGCGCCAAGTATCAGCCCCATACTTGAAAAGCCGACCCCCAACTCTTCGCTTATCGGAGTGATCAACGGGGCCATTGAAGCTATATTAATGCCAAAGCAAAAATAAATCAGCCACACCCCAGCTAGTACAATCCACTTCCCATAGCGATCACTAAAATCTACGTTTTGGATATCATCCTCATGAACTTATGATTGTAGCTCCACCCTAATATTACGTATTCGCTGAAGGCGTTGGGTGTAGCGGATTAGATTGTTTGACAGTGAATACCCTTTAGCGTCAACTATAATCAATTTTGTTTAGGGAGTAGAGGCATGATGCGTGAGTTCGACTTCGATCCTGCAGACAGAGCTCCTTTTTCTCCAATATCAGAAAGGCCGCAACTTAAATGGCCGAATGATGCAAAAATAGCCATATGGGTAGTGCCAAATGTTGAGCACTATGAATTCTTGCCGCGACCATCCAAAAAGCGAGATCCATGGCCACGAATGAAGCACCCCGACATAATTGGGTATGGCACAAGAGACTACGGAAATCGGGTCGGAATTTGGCGCATGTTTGACCTTTTTGACCGTTTGGAAATACGCGCAACAGTCTCATTATCAATGGCAAATTGGGTCCATTATCCTGAAATTTTTAAGGCTATGGAAGCACGAAACTGGTCGATCATGTGCCATGGGATGTATAATACTAGGTACCATTGGGACATGTCAGAACATGAGGAAAGAGCGGAAATTGAGGAGGCCGTCACTTTATACGGTGAACTCACCGGAAAAAAACTACGCGGCTGGTTCTCACCAGCGGCATCTTACACGCTTAATACGCCTGATCTGATCGCTGAAGCCAAAATAACCTACTACTGCGATTGGCACCATGATGATCAGCCTCTCCCCCTAAGGGTCCGAACCGGTTCTTTGATCACAATTCCATATTCAATGGATTACAATGACTCAATCTTACATCGCCAGCAATTTGAGGCGTTGGATTATTATACATTTGCCAAAGACGCGTTCGATACTTTGTACGACGAAGGTGGGCAAGTTTTATGCCTTGCTTTGCATCCTTACATGATGGGCCAACCACATCGAATAGGACATCTCGCACGGTTGTTAGAGTACATCAAAGAACATGACAAAGTTTGGATCGCCACTGGTGATGAAATTGCTGATTGGTACCTAGGAAATTGCGCTGATCACATCGCATGGCACAAAGCTAGAGAAGCATCATGACAAAACCCCGTAGAGGAATGGATCATGATATTTACGAGTTTTCACCAATCACAGATAGGCCGCCTCTTGACTGGCCACACAACAAAAAACTTGCGGTCACAGTCCTTCTACACTTGGAATATTGGGAGTTGCAGCCACCTGAACAAGCGATAAGAGACAATAGATTCACGGGCGAATATGGCTTCTACTTCCCAGAATATAGACCATTTACTCAAAGAGAATATGGCAACAGAGTAGGCGTTTTCCGAATTCTTAAATTACTTGATGCTTTCAAAATGAGAGTTTCAGTAGCTGCAAATTCATTGGCGCTATTGCGTTACCCTGAACTTGTTAACGAATTCCGAGGCCGAGGATATGAATTTGTGGCACACGGTGAAGCACAGACACGAATGCTGTCTTCAGCGATGAATGAGGAAGAAGAACGCGCGGCAATAAATCGTACCACTGACACATTTGAAAGAGTTTTAGGCATAAAACCGATCGGCTGGTTGGGCCCAGACAGCGGTGAAAGCGATAGGACTCCGCATTTATTAAGCGACGCGGGATATCAATACATCCTTGATTGGCCGAATGATGATCAACCATATCCGATGACTACGAAACCTCCTATTCTATCTATCCCGAACCAAATGGAATGGGATGACGTTACGGCGCTATGGCTACGTAAAGTGCCAAACGACAGGTATCCTGATTTGGTTAATGAAGCTGCAATCAGCCTCGCAAAAGAAGGCGGCCGTTCCTTCGTTCTATCTCTGCACCCCTGGGTGATAGGACAGCCACATAGGATTAGATATCTTAAAATGGCGCTACAAAACTTAACGAACATAGACGGGATATGGAAAGCTACTGCGGGTGAAGTATCAAATCATTTGAGACATTTGTGGGGGTGGAGATGAAAAGGAGTTTGGCAGATTTCGCTAAAATTATCCGTTCAAAAAACGCAGGCCCCACACTGCTAACAATAGATATTTTGTTCAATACTGATGAAGAATTTGTTCTGGGCCTCTCATCACTAACGCCAAATTTTGTTTGCCAGAGGTATGGCTGTGAAATCGCTGACTTGGAAATCATTCCATATCAAACTGCTTTGGCCATAAAGATAGTTCTTAGGCGTAAGATTATAGCCGGTTCGCCAGGTGACCGTGATGTGTACGGCAGTCAACAGCATGGACCACTGTTGGGGATTTTAGTATGAGCGCGCTTGAACGGCTGCTTAAATTGCGGGAACAAAACCCAGGTCCATTAAGGATATTATCTGCTTCAGGGCAACTTGGCTTTGGAATTCCCAAGAAGAGCTTTGAGCGCGGAATCAAATCTAAACCGCATGTTATAGCGGCAGATATGGGATCTGTTGATCCAGGACCAACGTATTTGGCAACCGACAAAATCGCAGCTCCGGAAGTTTTAGTACGCTCCGATATGCGGTTGGTTCTTCATGGCGCGCAACAGCTGGGTGTTCCCTTACTAATAGGAAGTGCAGGGACAGCAGGAGCGGACGTTCATCTAGACGTAGTTCTTAAAATTTTGAAAGAAATTGCCGTCGAAGACAAACTCCATTTTAAACTCGGCATCATCCGCTCCGTCATCTCACATGACCTAGTCGAACACTCACTGGTAAATCAAAAACTTAAGCCCATTGGTCCAATTGACTTGGATGAAAATACACTCAAACAAACAGAAGTAATTGTTGGCCAAGCAGGTATGGGGCCGTTCGAACGCGCATTAAAGTTGGGAGCAGACGTGATTATAGCTGGAAGAGCATGCGACACCGCTCCGTTTGCAGTTATACCAAAGATGTTAGGCTTCCCCACCGGCGTCGCTGTGCATATGGCGAAAATTCTTGAGTGTACATCATTGTGCTGTGAACCTGGTGGGCGTGATGCAATGCTCGCCACTTTCGACGGCGACAGTTTTACGGTCGAGAGTATGAATGAGGCCATGCACGCAACTCCGACATCCGTAGCCGCCCATGCACTTTACGAACAGTCTGATCCCTACTTTATCCATGAACCCGACGGCCGTGCATGCCTAAAACATGCAAAATATGAAGCCATCGACGAAAGGCGCGTGAAAATATCAGGAGCAACTTGGCAAGCCGCTGACAAGCCCTGGATAAAAATAGAAGGCGCCCGAAAACTGGGAAGTCGGGCAGTCATGCTCGCAGGAAATGCAGACATCAATTTCATAAAGCAGAGTAAAAATATCATAAATAAAGTTGAAGAGGTTGTCAGGGAACTCATTCCATTCAGCGAGTGGAGTTTAAACATACGGCACTACGGCATTGACGGAGTAACAGAGTGGCCTGAACCTCCGGTTAATTTACCGCGAGAAATTTTTCTGCTCTGTGAATGTATCGCTGAAAATTCTGAAAAAGCTAAGTTAGTTTTGGCAACTTTCAGACAACAGTTGTTGCATTTCGGTTTTCCCGGAAGGTCGGCCACTGGAGGCAATCTGGCATTTCCGATTACTCCACCTGAATTGGATGCAGGTGAGGCTTTTACTTTTTCAATATACCACCTCTTAGAATTAGATGACTGGAGCGCATTAGAGCAGCTATTTCCCGTTACAATAGAAAAAATTGGAGATCAGACATGACTGATGTTCTTGAAACTGCCGATTATATTCAAGCCTACAACAATGTGCGCCCTATTGAACCAACTAAGTCGGCGTTACTTATTGTAGATATGCAATATGCGACTGGGCATCGAGATGGACCACTAGCGCAGCGCATGAAAAGCGAAGGTTTAACAATTACAGATTGGCGCTTTCAACGCATTCATGAATTGGTAATTCCAAACAATTTACGCCTAATGGACGCCATTCGGAAAGCCAGCGGCCATATTATCTATATCACAATCGGCGCAGCGATGCCCGATTGCAGAGATGCTCCTGTTCACATGCGTGAATTATTTCTAGACATGAAAAATTTCATAGGGTCGCGATCTCACGAAATTATAGATGAACTAAAACCCGGCCCAAATGATCACATCGTGAGAAAAACGACTATTGGTGCATTTGCATCTACAGGGATAGATCATCTTCTAAGAACGCTTGGGTGCAACGCTCTGTTTGTAACTGGCGTTTCGACCAATATGTGCGTCGAAACGACTGCGAGGGAAGCTGCAGATCGAGGCTACGATGTTACCATCGTAGAAGATGCTTGCGCGACGACACATGAAGATCTCCACCACAATACGATGCGCAACTTTCAACGTTTGTTTGGCAAAGTGCGTAGTACTGAGGAAGTAATGGAACTACTATCACATACTTGAGCTCACGATTGAACTGTGTTCGCACCAGCCATGTAAATTTGAATTGTTGATATCAAGCGGTTTTGGATATGAAAAATATTAGCGTTTGACTTAACAGGCGGGGCTTCAGGTCCAGAGTAAGTGACCTTGAAAGTTGTTACGATGCACTTAGCGGGGACATCAACAATGTGTTTAAAATCATGATGTACTGCACTTATTTTTGAATTTTCCCAGCGACTTCTGAACAGCTCTAATATTTCAGCCTTGCCACTATAACGCAAATTGTGTGTTTCAATTATCAAGGCGCATTGATCGGTTAAAAGGTTACCTAAACTAACCAAATTTTTATGGTCTAAAGCATAAAAATAAGCTTGAGAAAGTTTAGTCAAATCACCTGAAGTCATTGAGAAGACTCCAACGTATTTTCACCTGTCATATACACGGCAACAGCACAGAACCTATCGTCCCGCACCTCAAAAAAGTTACAGTTTGACTTCAATGTGTGGCTTCCATCGTGTTCGGTATTATCCACTTGAAAGCGCGCAACAATGCGGTTTGTCTCCGCATCTGAAACGAACTCAAACTCATGGTGTAAAACCGCAGCATGGCTATTCCATAACCTGCGGAACATGGCTTCTATTGCTTCGTGTCCTCGCAATCGCACTCCGTGCGTTTCGACCGTAAATAAGCAATCACTGGTCAGCGTTCCCAGAAGAGTATCAATATCCTCTCTATCAACCGCAGAAAAATATCTTAACACCAAATTAATCTGTTGCTCATTGTTCATATCAAGAACTTCCATTGCTTGAACGTGATCGCCTTGGATCGTTCAGTTTTTAATTTTTTCTTCAAGCGAGATATTATCTGCAACTGTGTGACTTGACATGATGTAATCGGTTCCGTCAACTTCGCCTCAAGTCCTTTTATAATGATCTGGAGTGCGTGCAATGGCAGCCTGGGACCAAGTAATCACTGACGATGAAAAAAAGCGTTACAAAGAAGCAGGCTTCGGGGGTCAAGGAAGTATAGGAAAACGCCCTGCCCTGCTGATTATCGATGTTCAGTACCGCACAATTGGAACGACGCCAAAGCCCTATTGGCAGGCTATTAAGGAGTATCCAACATCCTGCGGGGATGTAGGATGGAACGCTGTTGAGAATATCAAACGGCTGGTATCACTTTTTCGAGATAGGGGGTTTCCAATTTTGTATCCTCACGTTGCGCCAAAAAATCTAGCTACTGATGGAGGGCGACTAGCCGAGAAAATTCCATCAATCATGGGAATTGACGCAAAAGGCTACGAATTTGTTGAAGAAATTGCACCAATTTCGGGCGACATACTATTACCAAAAAAACATCCAAGCGCATTCTTCGGCACGCCTTTGGTTAGCCACTTAATCGACCTTAATGTGGATACTCTTGTTGTGACAGGTTGCACCACGAGCGGATGTATAAGGAGTTCTGTAACTGATGCTTTCGCGTACAATTTTAAAGTATTAGTACCTGACGATGCTGTTTATGACCGGTCACCAACTTCGCATGCAGTAAACCTGTGGGACATGAATGCTAAATATGCGGACGTTCACACTTCATCCGAAATAATCAGTCTCATTAAAACAGAGGTGTGAAATGCATGCGAAATCTGTAGCGAGTGCTTTAGAGAAATTAGTAGCTTTCACATCAACGACAGAATGGAAAGATATCCCGGTTCCAGTTCAAAAGCGAGCCTCATTGGTTCTTTCTGACGATATTGGGGCGATGGTTGCAGCACGCGACGAACCTGAACTTCGATCTCTTCAAGAAGGCGTTGCTGTAAGTGCAGGAAAACCAGAAGCAACGCTTTTCAACGGAAAAGGCCAAAAACTAGATCGCTATTCTGCTGCTCTCGCAAACGGATGTGCGTCAGACTGGGCCGAGCTCGATGAAGGATATCGACGCGTCATATGCCATGCAGGCATTTACTGTTTGCCTGCTTTGCTGGCCGAAGCAGAAGCTGAAAACCACACGACTGAAGACCTACTCAGAGCTCTTGTTCTTGGCTATGAAACTGTTGCCCGTGTAGCCCGGGCTTTTACGTTTCCTAATCTGGTATTGCATCCACATGGCTCACTCGCCGCAGTGGGAGCGGCGGCAGCAGTTTGTGCCCTCCGCCGCACTGAACAGAGCATAACCGTTGGAGCTATATCTAGTGCAGCAACCATGGTTGTTCCTGGCCCATACACACATCCAATCTTAGGCTCTCTGTGCCGAAACATCTGGCCGGGGATAGCAGCGCAAACCGCTTTGCGTTCAGTAGACTGGGCCAGTCACGGCATAGTTGGTTTGCCAACGGCACTACACGATGTTTATGCTGACGCATTTGGCGCCAAGCCTAATGCAGATGAATTATGTTCAGAGTTAGGCCAAAGTTGGGCCATATCTGACGGATACCATAAAGTTTTTGCATGCTGCCAATATGGCCACGCAACGATTGAAGCTAACCTTAAATTGGCTGAGCAAGCGGATCCATCAGAAATACAAGCCATTCATCTTGAGACGCATGAAAAAGCTCGTGTTATGGATAATCCAGATCCTACCACGACTATTGCCGGGAAGTTCTCTATCCAACATATCGCCGCGGCATCCGCTGTAAAACGCGAGGGAGGATTTGCAGCATTTTCGGCAGAAGTCTTATCGGAGCCCAGTGTAGTTTCATTAAGGCATAGGGTCTCTACGTCACCTTACGAGCCAATTCCCGAATGGCCCAACGATCGCCCCACACGAGTAACTTGGACATTGAAAGACGGGCGGACGTTGACACACGAAGTGATGAGCGCTCGCGGCGGTCCAGATCTTCCATTCACTCCGGACGAAATCCGTCAAAAAATAAAAGATATCGTCTCTGATCCATACCCTAATATGTTCGCATATCTAGAAAAGATACTGGAATTAGAACCAGAAGTCCTTGCCAAGGGTTGGAAAGAAAATGTCGCGTGGATGACACAAGATGAGTGACCATCTGGATCTTTTAGTCATCGGTGCGGGTGCATGTGGGCTTGCAGCAGCCATATCTGCTCATGACGCGGGCGGAAACGTAGCTATTATTGAAAAGCGCGCGACACCGGGGGGCAACTCATCATTATCTACGGGTTCAATCCCAGGAGCTGGATCACGTTTTCAGGTTGCCGCGGGAATAAAAGACAGTCCTGAACAGATGATATCTGATCTCACAGCAGTCGCGGGGGATCATGATGCAAACAATATTACGTCACTGATAGCACATGAATGCGGCCGCTTATGCGAATGGCTAATTGATGATTTGGGCGCTCGAATGGAGCTAATCACCGACTATCGCCATATTGGACACTCAGTCGAAAGATTGCACGCACCAAAGTCGCGGCGCGGGCAAGACTTGGTAGATGACTTGCTTAAATTTGTGGAAGAACGTGGTATTCCCCTAGCGGTAGGTAATGCGGCAGAGCAGCTTCTGACAAATAAAGATGGAGACGTGATTGGAGCCGTGGTTGCGGGAGTGGATATTTTTTCTGAAAAGATCCTACTAGCGACGAATGGTTTCGCTGCAAACCGTGATCTGGTCCAACGATTTTGTCCGGAAATTGCTAACGTAGAGTATTTTGGGGCACCCGGTAGCACTGGTGATGCTATTGAATGGGGTCAATCTCTTGGGGCAGATCTTGGCAACATGGCAGCCTACCAAGGATATGCCGCCGTCGCCTACCCGCAAGGCCAATTGCTGAGCTGGACCACAATCGAAAAGGGTGGGGTTTTGGTTGGCAACGACGGTCAGCGGTTTGGAAACGAGGACGATGGCTACTCAGGATTCGCGGCACAAGTGCGTAAACAAGGCGAATTTGCTTGGGCAATATACGACAAGCGAATACACGCAATTGCCTTGGCTGAAGAGGAATATGCTGAAATGTCGAATATGGGGGCGGTCAAATGGTCGGACTCTCTCGAAGGTTTAGCCGAAAAAGCCAACCTACCGACCAAGCCACTCGAAAAAACCATTAGAGCTTACAACAACGCGGCAACAGGCAGTGAAAATGATTTGTATGGTCGTAAAAAGTTTGAAATGGCACCTCTACAAGCACCTTATGCCATCGTCCAGGTGAAGCCTGGACTATTTCATACTCAAGGTGGCTTGAAGGTCGACAACCATGCACGTGTAATGCGTAGAGACGGAAGTATTATCAAAAACCTGTTCGCTGGTGGAGGCGCCGCGGCAGGGATAAGCGGGGCCACGGGAGCTATGGGTTATGCTTCTGGAAACGGGTTAATCACAGCGCTGGTACTGGGTCGCAACGCTGGTTTACGCGCAATGCATGAAATCAATATTCAATGATGCCTGCAGCTCGTTTAATCACAAATTTCACAACCACCGTGAAAGAAAATGACATTCCAACGCACGTCATCGAGTCGGCTAAATTACATTTTGCAGACGCCATTGGTGTAGGATTAGCGGCTTCCGCAGGAACCATGCAAAACAGATGGTATGGCTCGATAGACAAAGGGGGAACAGCAACATGTATCGGTGGCCATAGCGCGTCACCAGCAGACGCCGCATTGCTAAATGGGATGTTAATCCATTCTCTTGAGTATGATGACACTCATACAAGCTCGGTAATTCACGGAAGCGCGGTTGCCGCACCATCAGCTTTAGCCGCTGCAGAGGAGGCAAATTGCAGCGGAGCTGAAATGCTAATAGGGTATATTTTAGCATACGAAATAATGATACGAATTGGCCTAGCTGCCCCTGGCATGTTCCAAAAAAATGGTTTCCAGGTGACATCTATTGCGGGTCCGATCGCAACTGCAGCGATAACTTGTCGACTGCATGGCTTAACCCAAGAAGTAACTGAAAATGCTATCGGAATCGCTGGGTCACAGGCATCAGGCCTTCTTGCGTTTTTAGAAAATGGTTCAAGCGTCAAGGCTTTGAACCCAGGTTGGGCCGCCCATATTGGAATAAAAGCTGTACAGCTGAGTAAATCGGGCATGACGGGCCCGCCTGGAATTCTTGAAAACCCCCTAGGGGTTATGAAATCATTTGCTGGAACTTCAGGAACTTTGTTGGATCAATTGGAAGATCTGGGCAAAGTTTGGCACAGTCAAAATGCTGCCTTTAAACTATATCCCTGTTGTCACTATATTCACCCCTTTTTGGAGGCGATCGACCAGCTAATGCAGGATGGCTTGACTGCGCGTGACGTGGATAAGATCGATCTAAAAGTGGCAAACGCGCAAGCCCCTTTAATCTGTCAGCCATGGGACAGAAAACAGAACCCCTTATCCGGCTATGATGCAAAATGGGCTCTGCCATATTGTATAGCGTTACTACTTATAACAGGAAAAATTGACGTTCATTCATTTGAGAAAAAGCCTTCCAAGCCAGTGATTGAATTAGCAAAAAAAATTGAGTGGACACCAATGAAAAACTCAGGTTTCCCCAATGTTTTTCCTGCGTATGTTAGAGTTAAGAGGAAAGACGCAAGTGTGGCGGACATCACCATACGTGATGTCATGGGAACCGCGAGCAGACCAGTCGAGGCTAATTTGATAAGACAAAAATTCTTAGAAAATGCGGCACGCAAATTAGATGAGAGCACTCGCAATGATCTTTGGAGCTCTCTTCTAGAAATTACTCAGTTTAAGTCTATCAAGAACATCTCTAGCATGCTGAAATGTTGACTTCGTTAACCTATAGAATTTGTCGCCGACAGATATTTGCCGGGACGAAAACCCTCGCAAACTGCAGTAAACTGGGAGCTAAAATTGACATTAAGTGATCCCAACGAAACACGAGACAAAAATCACAAACATCCGCATTTTACAGAGATTTTACAAAGACTAGCTGAGCGATACTCATGTCGCGACTTTGATGGCTCTTCGATTACTCCAACGGAACTAGAGGAAATTATTGCAGACGGCCTTCAAGCACCATCTTCTTGCAATCAACAAAATTGGCATTTCATTGTTGTAGCAGACGCAGAGCGAAAGAAACACGCGAGGGAAATTTCTGGTGGAAATCACCATTTCGAATATTGCAGCGCGTTAATATACCTGTGCTTCCAGAAAGGCTGGACTCATGGAAATTTTTCTATCGTTCAGTCAGTCGCAGGCGCTTGCTACCATATGATGCTGTCAGCACATTTGCGCGGCTATCAATGCATATGGAACGCAGGGATTGGCGATCACAATGAATTGCGAAGTTTCCTCAAAGTGCCAAAAAGTTTTGAAATTCAAGGTGCACTGGCAATCGGAAAAGCTAAGAGTAGCGCACCAGTTGTCAAAGCACCACGTCGCCCCGTGAATGAGGTTTTTTCATGGGAACACTTTGACCGTCCGTTAAACGCGACTTACCCGGTCATACCTGCCGACGACTATCCATATTTCAAGATTACTAACAACGTTAACCCGTTCGCTGAATGGAATCCTAGAAATTGGTCATTCGCCCAAATTGCAGATTTTAGAGGGTACTCAGTTTGGGCAAAATCTCCCTTGGCGAATGTGTATGTTTCAAACAGACAAGGTGACGCGCAGAGTGTCGAACACAGTCTGCTGCCAACCATTCGTGGTGGTCAGGCGCTTGAAATCATGCCTTGGGGAGGAACATCAACAACAGCGCTTTGCAAAGTCTTAGGGAATAAATGCAACCTTTCAGTAGCGGAACTTTCCACTCACAACTTGACGTTCATTCGAGAGCGCTTGCTTCAAGAGGGGATAGCGCTTGATAACATCTCATTTGAACTAATGCCCCACGGACGTCTTTTACATAAAAATCATACCATAGACTTAGTAGTCATTCCGCAAATCCTTGAGCATTTGCCGGATCCCGAAAGATTATTAGATGAAGTGGCCCGTGTACTTAAAAAAGACGGTCATTTGGTTGTAAGTAGCCGAAATATGGCGTCCCAATATGGTAAACTATGGCGCGATAAAGAGTCTAAAGCTCAAATTCCAAACCAAGGGCCGTTCACTCCAATTGAGGCCTGCGAACTAAAAAGTTGGATATCAAGCCGTTTCGAAATCGAAGAGGAAATCGGTATAGGCCAATATCCAACTGGAGATGCAACACTTCTTTTGAACGATGATGCCCTAAATGGACGCCTTTATGCCGTACGAGCTCGGCCTAAGTAACGTGTGATCAGGCAGCTAGCATACGAGAAACATAGCGCCCCTTCCCCACGCTATGGTCAGTCAAGTCACCATCTCTAAGTACGAACACTCCACGAGATAATGTATGTATAACTTTTACAGTCATTGTTTGCCCTTCTAAAGTGGAATAGCCAGCATCAGAGGCTAAAGAGCCGTTACTAACTTTCCAACGAGCGTTCATATCTACAATCGCGAAATCCGCATCAGCACCCACTTCAATACGACCTTTATTCTTAAGACCCATCCTGCGTGCTGGGTTTCGGCTAATAAGTGGCAAGATTTTATCAATCGAAATTGAACGCTCCTTTGCCGCCGTCAACAAAGCCGGTATAAAAGTATCAAGGCCAGGAAATCCTGGTTGCGCCTTCCATATGCCACCCTGTTTAGAATCTATTGGGCGGTGAATATGATCGGTCGCAATAGTATCAATCTGGCCATTAACAATACCCGCCCAAAGCGCCTCCCGGTCACTCGCCATTCTAAGGGGCGGATTGACCTTACCAAGGGCACCGATATCACTATCAACATCATGAAGCAGGTATTGTATGCATGTTTCAATTGACACATCGGAGCCTGCATTTCGCTGCATGACTGCAGCCTCAAGAGCGGCTGCAGACGATGTATGCACACCGTGCACTTTTGAACCCGTAATTTTCCCAAAATAGGAAGCGCGCGATAATGCCTCCGCCTCTACAAATGGAGGTCGTGTGGCATTCCAAGCTGCCAAATTATCGTTATCAAGACCTTCTCTACTCATCACACGGTCTCTTAAAACCCACGCAACCTCTATATTTTCTGGATGGGGGCACAACATGCCGTTCTCGGCAGCAAGAGTTTCTAAAAGCCGATACATAAATCCGTCATCTGTGCCTGGCAAACCCAAGCGGGCGCCTTCGTCACCACGGATATTCATAAATAGTTTAGCGGTGGGTGAGCCTTTACTGCAAAGAAATGGAACTTCTGAAAGCTGTGCCTCAGTGGCAATGACAAAATGAAATCCAAAGTCAATTCTAGCTCCAGCTTCAGTGACAGATTTAAGTTCGTCAAAAACCGGAGTATATGGTTCTGAGCTCATTATATATGGGATAAAACATGTGACCCCGCCACACGCGGCTGCAGCGGTTTCAGTCATTGCATCGCTAGGCATCCTCGGACGGGAAATATCACTACCATGCCCGAGATGAATGTGTGCGTCGATCGCGCCTGGCAAAATCGTCGTGCCGGTTACGTCGATAACTTCTTCCCCAGTCCCAGTTCCGGGTGCTAAGATCGCACTAATTTTGCCTTTGGAGATTGCAATATCAGCCGCAACCATTCCTTTTTGGTCGAGCCAGACATTCCCACCAGTAAGTACAAGTTCAGCCAAATCTTCACTCCTTTCGAAGGTTTACAACACGAAGCATGACTCACGAGAATTAAATATCAATCTATAAATTATGGCACTCATAAAAGGCGGAACAACAATCCGTGCGTAGCTTACAGCACAATGGTTCAAGGAGAAACTAGGTGAGTAATCTTAGAGATCAGAAAACTTTGGAACAGCGACGCAGAGAATTTCGTGAACTATGCATGTCACGTAGTGCTCTCATCGTGCCAGGTGCTGGAAACGCTCTGACCGCAAGGATAATTGAAGACACTGGGTTCGAAGCTATTTATGTTACAGGCGCTGGTATTGCTAATACTTATCTCGGAGCGCCCGACATAGGACTGGTAACCCTCACAGAGCTTGCTTACACAACTTCAGCGATTTCTGAGATTACCGATAAGCCATTAATTGTCGATATCGATACTGGGTTCGGAAATGCTTTGAACGCGCAACGCACCATGCGCGTCATCGAACGTGCTGGAGCTTTCGCAGTACAATTGGAAGATCAGGTTTTTCCCAAAAAATGTGGGCACTTTGAAGGGAAATCCATCATACCACTCAGCGAAGCGGTGAATAAAATCAAAGCGGTTTGCGACGTCAGAAATGATCCGAACACTATGGTGATTGCTCGCACCGATGCGAGGTCTATCGAGGGACTTAATAGTGCGCTAGATCGCGCAGAAGCGTTCCTTGAGGCTGGAGCTGATATGACTTTTGTTGAGGCTCCGCAGACGTTGGAAGAACTGAAAGAGATCACGAAACGACTATCTGCACCTCAGGTAGCCAATATGGTCGTGGGTGGCAAAACACCTCTCATAAACCAAAAAGATCTCTTTGACCTAGGCTACTCGATAGTCCTTTACGCAAATACTCCTTTGCAAGCGGCAATGCGTGCGATGAGTAATGTTCTCAAGTCACTTAAAGAAACAGGCGATGTAAGCGAGGTTATCGATAGCCTTTCTGATTTTGCAGAACGTCAGAGATTGGTTGCAAAGTTTGAATACGACGCAGCGGAAAAGAAATATTCATCAGATTAATAAGATGCCGATCAATATGGAGTAACTCTACAGAGCATCAAAAAGCTCTGACAAATCTTCCACTTTCTCAAGCCGCATTATTGCATTCCAAACGTCATCAGACTGCTCAAGGCTCCAGGAACGCTTGGTAAGCGAATGATACTTAGATTTGATATCCTCAATGCTATAGGGGTCCGCCCAATCGCCGCGATTGGTTTCAGTACTGGCCTCCAAAATGCGTTCATCCTTCAGGTAAACTTTTACCTTCGCGGGTCGTTTATTGGGTAGCTGTGCACTCATAACTTTATCTTCAAAAACTCTTACTTTGGACGCCAAACTTGTGATCAACTCATCACCGACTTTATCGATGGTGAAGCTATCTACTCCGCTTGATCCATTAATGAGCGTGGTGGCTACCGCAAATGGAACAGAAAACTTGGCCGCTAAAACATTTCGCGGTGCAGGATCATTTAGCTCTACTGCCAATCCATAGGTGAATACTTCTACTTTTTTGATCTCAGAAGTCGACATGCTGGGATGCTTGACCTGCAAAGCTTCAATGACATCCAACGCCGCATGATTATAACGGCAACAAGAGTGCATTTTGAAATAGTTTCTCATCACTTCCCAACGTTCTCCAAGTTGATCTGAAAGTGCACTGTCATCAAAACTATCAGAGGCGACAGATCCAAACACATGCCCTACCCCGTTGCGATCACCTGAATATCCCACTTGTACTAGATCTGCGGCAATCAAACCCATCTTGTTTGAAATACCCGCAAAAACGTTTCGAACTGTCCCACCTTCCAACATTGTTTTTCGCGAGGTTGTAAGGCCAAGGTTTGCCGCAATATTCATAACTTCATAAATTTGTGTTTCGTTGGCATCTCTTAGATGCATCACCGCTACTGCTGCCCCAATTGCACCCCAAGTGCCATGCGGATGCATCGAAGGCCGTAAAGACGTTGCAATTCCAACTCGCGCTGCAGCCTCATACCCCAGCGTAATCGCTGTAAGCAGCTTTTTTCCAGATACTTTTTGAACCGAAGCCTCCGCTAGTGCCGCTGGAATGACATGCATTGCGGGGTGGCCTTTGCAAAATTGATTACCCTCATCCATTTCAAGGGTCGTACCAGCAGTGCCATTCAAAAAAGCAGCAACTTTTATGTCAGTTAAACTTTTTGAACCGATAATTATGGCAGGGCCATGAGATCGGGACGAAAACTTTTCCGTTAACGAACGAACTTCTAACTCCTCCGCTCCCCCGACTATGGCGCCAATACTGTCACAAAGGATCAATGCCGTTTTATTTAAAACATCATCTGGAACTGAAGCCTGTGCAAGAAACTCTGCAAAATTCAGCAAATGCTTCATAGGTATAGCCTTTCAAAAATTTGGATTTAATGTTACTTAAAATTAAAAAAATCACAATAAGATCACTGCGTTTGGAGTGCCAAAATGAAGTCTGTTCTTGTAATTGTTCCATTCCCTATGACGCCAGAAAATCGCAGCCAGAGAGAAGAACAGCTGAATGCTGTAACGTTAGGCCCAGACATATCTTTTACGTTTGAATCCGTTAAAGTAGCGCCACAGAATTACGTAAGCGCCTCAGATATGGCACTCGCTGAGATAGGAGTTTTAGAGGCTGGTCTAGAAGCAGAAAAACGGGGATTTGACGCAGTATGCATTGACACGATGAGTGACAGTGGGGTGGCGGCCCTGAGGTCTGAATTGACTATACCAGTTATTGGCCCCGGACGAGCATCGCTTCTAATGGCAATGATGCTGGGAAAACGTTTCTCAATTATTGCACTTTGGCCGCACTGGAAGCACCTCTACACGAAGACGCTCGACGAGCTTGGTATAGCCCATGCCTGCGCGTCAATCAGATCATTAAATATGACGCCAAATAACCAAAGCCTACTAACCGGAAAAGAATCTGACATCTTCCCAGCTCTCACAGAACTTGCACTACAATGCATCGAAACCGACGGAGCTGATGTTATAGTCTTGGGCTCAACCACCATGCACCAAGCCCACATGCATTTGGCTGAAGCGCTACCTGTCCCAGTTATAAACCCAGGTCCGCTTACATATGCTATGGCTGAGGCTTTGTTCGGACTAAACCTATCACATAGTAGAACTGCGTACCCAAAATCTCCGAAACCGAAGCCGGAAGTCATACATGCTATGCTTGAAACTGCGTCTAAGTATGGCCATTGAATGGTACTAAATAAAAAACAACAATTATCGATACTGAAGTTCGGTATAAGTGCACTTTGATTGCTTGTCCCTTTCTACCCGGTTTGAGGATAGATCCGACAAGCCGTTTTCAAATCCTTAATTTTGCAAAAGGTGTAAATTGAAGATTATTAGAGCGTCAGAGTCCTACGAGATTGTCGTGATTGGAGGTGGAAATGCAGCACTGTGTTCTGCGATTAGCGCCGCTGAGGCTGGCGCAAGGGTTCTAGTCCTAGAGGCTGCGCCAAAGGCTTACCGCGGGGGGAACTCTCGTCACACGCGTAATTTTCGATGTATGCATTCCGAGCCGTTGGGGCCTTTAATCGAAAGCTACAGTGAAGATGAATATTTTAACGATCTAATGAAAGTTACAAACGGCAAAACCGATCAAGGCCTTGCCCGAATGGTCATTCGCCAATCCGAGGAATGTATGCCGTGGATGGAGAGACACGGCGTAAGATTTCAGCCATCTCTATCCGGCACGTTGTCCCTTGCCCGGACAAACGCCTTCTTTCTCGGTGGCGGGAAAGCTCTTATCAATGCGTATTACCGTACGGCTGAAAATTTGGGAGTAGATGTCAAATACGATGCGAGTGTTACCCATCTTGAAATAGATGACGGCGAAGTCATCTTTCTCGACTACATTCAGCACGAGCAATCTTATCGAATATCACCAAAAGCTGTTGTGGTAGCATCAGGCGGATTTCAAGCAGACACCGATTGGCTTGCACGTGCCTGGGGTCCGGCTGCAAAGAATTTTCTAATCCGAGGCACGCCCTACAATCGTGGTGTAGTTCTAGACGACTTGCTCCGCCAGGGGCTAGAGCAAGTGGGCGACCCGACACAATGCCACGCCGTAGCAATAGATGGACGTTCGCCGAAATACGATGGTGGTATCGTCACACGGCTTGATTGCGTACCGTTCTCGATTGTCGTCAATAAGGATGCTGAACGGTTCTACGATGAAGGCGAAGACGTCTGGCCCAAACGTTATGCTATCTGGGGTCGGTTGATCGCCGCTCAGCCTGATCAAATAGGCTATGCGATCATCGATGCAAAGTCACTTGAACTGTTCATGCCGTCCGTCTTCCCACCGATCAAAGCGGACACGATTGAAGATTTAGCAATAAAAATGGACCTGCCCGCTCAAAAGCTACGAGTTACGGTAGACAAATTCAATGCAAGCTGTGGTGATACTAGCGGCTTTCGTCCTACAGAGCTGGATGGAGTAAGCACATCTGGCCTTAAACCACCAAAAACCAACTGGGCACGGCCCATTATAGAAGCACCTTTTTATGGTTACTCGCTACGCACCGGGGTCACATTCACATACCTGGGCTTGAAGGTCGACGAGAACGCGCAATGTAGCGTTGGCAATCGCCCGGTAAGCAACCTTTGGGCTGCGGGTGAAACAATGGCCGGATCGATTCTAGGCCAAGGATATTTAGCAGGGTTTGGAATGACTATCGGTACCGTTTTCGGACGTATCTCCGGGAAAGAGGCTGCAAAGTATGCTAACTGATATGAAGGAAGAAGCGCGCCGGCAGGCTGAGATTTGCAATGCATGTCGCTACTGTGAAGGCTACTGCTCAGTTTTCCCTTCGCTCCATAGCAATCGAGAGTTTTCTGATGGAGACATCATACAATTGGCAAATCTCTGTCACAATTGCCGTGGCTGTTACTACGCGTGCCAGTACACGGCTCCGCATGAGTTTGACCTAAACCTACCAGCAGCTCTAGCAGAGGTCAGGCACGACAGCTGGGAGGCTTTTGCCTATCCGCGTTTTGTCGCAACCCATTTTCAAAAAAATGGGATGGCAATCGCTCTTGTAACCAGTCTTTGTTTCACCGCTTTTTTCATTGTGACCCAATGGCTTGGGCGAGGCAACGGAGAAGGATTTTACGCGTTCATGTCTCACGACCTAATGGTTTTAATATTTGCACCTACCTTCGTATTGCCACTTGCCAGTCTCACAGTAAGTTTGCGTCAGTATTGGCTGGCTGTAGACGGAACGCGCATTAAACTTATCCATATTTATAATGCACTTGGCGCTGCTGCTGCTATGCATAACCTGGCTGGTGGGCATGGCGGGGGCTGCAATTTTGAAGACGAAGACCGCTTCACTCAAGCGAGGCGCGTTTCTCATCAATTGGTTTTGTACGGTTTCGTACTGTGCTTTGCGAGCACTTCCTCAGGAACCATTCTCCACTACATCTTTGACCTTCCAGCGCCACACGGTTTTTTCTCATTGCCCAAACTTTTGGGCGTGCCTGGCGGCCTGATGCTGACATGGGGTGCTATTTGGATATTCCGCCTCAAACTTAAAGCTGATCCCAATTTGGGCTCAATTTCGGCGCGCAGTGGGGAATTCGGGTTTATTGCACTATTGGGGTTTGTAGCCGCCAGCGGCCTCGTTTTGTATATCCTTGGCCAGACCACGTTGATGCCGCTGACTTTGGCGGCCCACCTAGGTGCAGTCCTTACGTTTTTTTTACTTACGCCATATACAAAAATGGTGCACGGCATTTACCGCTTTGCCGCGTTAGTGCGTGATGAGCAACGTAAAACGGGGTCAACCAGTCCGTGATCTGAATAGCGAGAGATACATTTGCCTTTTTCCAGCAGCCGCACTTTTTGACACGATTAGAGCAAGTGTCTCAACTTCCGGGCACAATACCCTTTTCGAGACTAGCGCAATAATCGTAAACGCCTCCAACAGTTGTAATCCAAAGCTCGTCTCGGCGCTCCATTATATGCGTCAAAGCGCGGCGTAATGCTCTGAGCCTATACGGATGACCAAAGACAAATGGGTGAGTAATTAATGTGAAAACAAGAGGCCGTTTTTGGGATAGGTACATCATTTCATCAAATTGGTCTTTGATCATCCTTTCAAACGACATCGCACTCTCTTGCCGAAAGACCATCGCAGGCGAGTCATTTAACTCAATTGAGTAAGGCACAGACATAATACGACCATTACGTGTCCGCATCCAAAATGGCTGATCATCTGCCGGCCAATCCAAATTGAAGCAATATCCAGCCTCTTGCAGCAAATCTAATGTTACTTCGCTTTGTGCGAAATACGGGCCCATCCACCCTTTTGGTTGGTAACCAATCAGTTCAATGAGCTCTTCGGTGGCTTCCTGTATCAATTCACGTTCATTTGGTTCATCCAAGACGTCTTGTCGTTCACCATTGGAACGGCCATGAGCAACTATTTCATCACCCCTTAGTTTTATCCTATCCAGCAGTTGCGGGTGACGCCTGAAAAGCGCGGAATTTGAATTATGCGATGCAGGAATTGAAAAATCGTCGAGCAAGTCAAAGAGATACCATTGACCAACTCTATTTCCATAGTCACGCCATGCGTAATTACGGTGTGTCTGAGGAGCGTTTAAAACCGCGCTATCAGATCCGATACCGTCTCGATAAGAAAATACTTCCAAGTTATTGCATAAACAGAAAGCTAATCTCTTCCCTTCCGGCCAGGTGTAATCCTGACGATCTGGCAAGGGAATATAGTCATAGCGATTATGAGCACGCAGTTTCATTTCACATCTGATCAAAATAGTTTTGCAACGCTTCAGTCTCCTCAGTAACGGTCAGTCCCAACATAAGCAAAATTCGTGCCTTGTGAGCTGACAAGTTTTCTCCAGAAACAATATTGAATTCTTTCAAATGTAACCTTCGTGCAATCCTACCAGAAGCAACTCGGCTACATTGTACAACCGGGATACCTTTGGAAACCGCCCTCAGTAATTCTTTCCATTCTAGTGGAGATGTCATACCTGGGGCAAAGCCCGCAGAAACTAAACCACGGGCACCAGCTTTTATACAAGCACGTGCAATTGTTTCATCACCACCAGCAACAGCATAAAGCACGTCTACCCGAGGTAGAGCAGAAAGGTGGGAAATAGAGAATTTGACATCACTACGAAGCGGCGCTCGTCTGACCCTTACCCCATCTGGATCTACTACGCCTAATGCCCCATAAGCTCCCGAAGAAAACGCATTGAGGCGATAAGTAGAGCCCTTGGCAACATCACGGGCACTATGAATTTCATCGTTAAAAACAATCAAAACCCCCATCGAACGTGACTTCTCATCGGTGGCCGTTCGGATTGCCGCTACAGCGTTGGACAATGCATCACTACCTACGGTTCCTAGCGGTCGCTGGGCACCTACAAGGACAACAGGGCGATCTAATTCGACTGTGAGATCGAGAAAGAAAGCCGTTTCTTCTAATGTTGCCGTTCCATGAAGTATGACTATCCCCGTTAATTCAGGTTTCTCATCAAATATATCTCGTACTAAGCGCGCTAGCTCCAACCAATCTGTTGGACCAATCTTGCTTGATCCAACTTCTCGAAAAGCGATTGCCTCTAAATCAGCAAAATCTACGAGTGGTTGTAATTCGGAAACCATCTCATTTGCGGTAAGCTTATGCCCAGTTTCAGGGTAATCTAACACATCAAAGGCGTGAGAAGCGCGAGTGGAAATCGTTCCACCACATCCGATTAAGGCTACCTTTTTTGAGGGCTTCATTGGCTTCAACCCAAGCTTACTTCGCTGTTCAATAAGTCACACAGTGAGTTTGGAAGCAAGTAAGCTTGAAGCTTATCGAAGTAAAAACTAGTTCGTTTTACGAAAACAACTGATAGAGACTTACCAATCTAAGCTTTGGCCGTATCCCGATAGCAACATTCTAAACCGGCGAACTTTACTGGAAATGATAATATTTAAAATCCTTCAAACCCTAGAATGGCGAGATCTTTGCGCACAAAAAGAAACATTGGGTGCGCCCGTTGATCAGGCCGATGGGTATATCCATTTCTCCACCGCGGCACAGGTTGAGGAAACCTTGTCCAAACATTTTTCGGGTGTTAGCGGATTGGTGCTAATAGCCTATGAAGCCAGTATATTTGGCGACGCGCTGCGTTGGGAGGTGTCACGCGGGGGTGCCCTTTTCCCTCATTTGTATTCAAAACTGCCCTTGCGCGGGATTTTGTGGCATCACGAATTGAAGTTACAAAATGGTGTTCATATCCTGCCCAATTTAAACGGTTGATTAAAGATTAGGACAGTTGATGTTTGATAAAGCTGCTCTCGCTGCCTTGCGCCTTATTTCTCCTGAACGGGCGCATGGCCTTGCGTTAACCGCGCTGAACATGGGGCTTGCCCCCAGAACGGGGCCGATTACCACCCCACGTTTGGCAGTAACTGTTGCAGGGATGAATTTCCCGAACCCACTTGGCCTTGCGGCGGGCTTTGACAAAAATGCCACCGCAATTGCCCCCTTAATGGAAACGGGATTGGGATTTATCGAGGTGGGAGCGATCACACCGCAGCCCCAACCAGGAAACCCGCAACCCCGCGTGTTTCGCCTACCGCCTGATCGCGCGGTTATCAATCGCTTTGGCTTTAACAATGAAGGCATGGAGGCTGCATCCAAACGTCTAGCCGAACGCCCCCATCACATTCCTTTGGGTTTGAATTTGGGCGCCAATAAAACCAGCATGGATCGCGCGGCTGATTACGCCTTGGTTTTGGCCCGTTGTGGGGGACTGATTGATTTTGCCACGATCAACATCTCCTCGCCCAACACCGAGAACCTGCGCGACTTACAGGCCGCAGACCAGCTTGAGCGCTTATTGCAGGGGGTAATAAATGCGAATTTTGATCTCGCCCGTCCCGTGCCACTGTTTGTTAAAATTGCACCTGACCTGACCGATGACGAGATTGACGCGATCGCAGAGCTCGCCCTGCAGATGCAGCTTTCGGGGATCATTGCCACCAATACCACCATTTCACGCGAGGGGTTGCGCGGGCGCCATCGGCGAGAAACAGGGGGTCTGTCAGGGCAACCTTTGTTCGAACGATCCACCCAAGTTCTGGCACGGCTGTCACAGCAAACAGGCGGCAAGATTGCCTTGATTGGTGTGGGGGGCGTGGCCAATGCGGATCAAGCCTATATCAAGATCAAGGCGGGCGCGCATTTGGTGCAGCTTTACACAGGGCTTGTTTACGGCGGTATGGGTTTGGTTGCCGATATCCTTCAAGGTCTTGACGCCGCTCTTGCGCAAGATGGTCATGACAGTTTGAAATCTGCTATCGGCACAGGAGTTGACGCATGGCTTTGACCCTCTGGCACAATCCACGCTGCTCGAAATCCCGTCAGGCTTTGGCATTGCTGACAGAGCGGGGCATAGAATTTGAAACGCGCGCCTATTTAGACGCCGCGCCCACCCCTACCGAACTGGCCGCAGTGATCGCAAAACTTGGCCGCCCTGCCCGCGATCTGATCCGCGCAAAAGAGGCCCGTGAAACGGGGGTGGATTTGACGGATGAGGCCGCAATCTTAGCCGCCATGGCCGATGATCCACGCCTGATTGAACGCCCTGTTTTGATCAGTGAAACCACCGCCGCGATTGGCCGCCCGCCTGAAAATATCCTCACGCTGCTTTAGGCCGCGCTGCGCTCAAGCGCAGGATAGCGCACCCCAAGGCTGAGACCGCGCAGGATGAACATCCCCAACAAGGCGGCCCATAGCCCGTGATTTCCATAGGCGGGGATCAGCGTCAGGCACAGCATCACATAGCCTGCGAACGACAGAGCCATCATGTTGCGCATGTCACGGGTGCGAGTTGCCCCAATGAAAATCCCGTCCAAAATCCAAGCTTGAAACCCAACAAGCGGCGCAAGCACCATCCAGAACAGGTAATCACGCGCCTCAATCCGCACTTCGGGCGCAGTAGTGAGAATATCAATCATATTCCCCCCGAAGGTCCAAAAAGCTACGGACATCACCACCGCCACGCCGCCCGACCAAAGCCCCGTCATAATGGCGCTGCGGCGCAAGGCAGCACGGTTTTTGGCCCCTAAGGATTTTCCAACAAGACTTTCAGCAGCAAAGGCAAACCCGTCCAACCCATAGGCAGTGATATGGATGAATTGCATGAGAATTTGATTAGAGGCGAGAGTCGTATCCCCAAAATCTGAGCCGATGTAGATGAATGAGGTAAAGCCTGCCATTAGAAAGACGGAACGGATCAAAATATCGGTGTTGACCTGCGCCATATGCAACAGCCGCCCGCGATCAAAAACACGCGGCCAAGCGCGCCATGCAGCCTGCGAAAATCCCGCCCGACACAGATAAAGCCCGAGCGCCAAGCCCGACCACTCCGCAATCGCCGTGGCAGCGGCAACACCATCGACACCATAGCCCAACCCCAACACAAACCCCACTGACAGCAAGATGTTCAACCCGTTCATCCAGAGCTGTAAAACGAACACGGCGCCTGTGCGTTCAGCGGCAATCAACCACCCCGTAATGCCATAAATCGCGATTGCAGCGGGGGCAGACCAAATGCGGATTGCCATGTAATCGCGCGCCAACGCCTCGACCGCATCACTTGCGGGGGCTATCGCAAAAATGGCCACGAAAATTGCCGATTGCAGCAGGATCAAAACCACACCTGCCACCACGCCAATCATCAAAACGCGCGACAGCAACGCCGAGATTTCTGCCTGATCACCTGCCCCGTGCGCCTGCGCGGCCAAACCGACCGTGCCCATGCGCAAAAATCCAAAAATCCAAAACACGGTGGTCATGGATATCGCACCCAAGCCCACCGCGCCAATCATAGCCGCATCACCCAATTGGCCAACAACGCCCGTGTCGACCAAACCCAAAAGCGGCACTGTGATGTTTGACAAAACCACAGGCACGGCGATGCGCAACACCCGCGCATGGGTCAAGGGCGGGGTCTGGTCCGTCATGGGGCTGTCACCAAGGCAAAATGGCCATGCGCCGCGGCAATGGAGGTGTCTGGATCACCTTGCCACATCGTGACCGAGACCGAGGCAAAACGGCGCCCCGCGCGGGTCAGCTGCGCCTTGGCAAACCCATCTTCGGGCAGGCCGCGGCGCAAATAATCCACAGTGAAATCAATCAACTTTGGCGGGCTTGTCAGCGGGATAGAGAGCGCATCTATAACATGGGTTTGCGCCGCGATCTGCAGCACCGATGCCGTAACCCCGCCATGCAGCGCGGGCAAAATCGGATTGCCAATCAAAACGCCACGATAGGGCAATTTGATTACCCCGCCCTCTTGGCCCTCTAGGCCCAAAAACCGCGCATAGGGCAGCTGGTTCAAAATCTGCTGCATCAGCCCTGCCTCTTTTGCGGGTTGACCATCTCCAAGACACCCTTGCCCTCTGGCCCATATTCGACCGTGAAACTGCCGCTGGCTTTGGCCAAAAGCGCGCCTGTCTCTTGATCAGTGGCCGCCACAGTGACAAAGGCCACATTTCCCCTGATGGCGTAACACTCCGCCTTGGCCAGAACTGTGCCTTTTGCACACTGGCCCATCACATCAAGGCGCAGATCTAAGGTCGCGGTCGCAAGGGGTTTGCTGTCATGCGCCACCACTGCCGTGCCTGCACAGGTGTCCATCAGCGCCGTGAGTGCGCCTTCATGCAGCGCGCCCGCAGCATCACGGAGATCGGGCAGAACCCGCATCGTCATCGCCGCAGTCCCAGATCCAAGGGCAACAATGTTCATCTGCAACGCCGCCGCATAGGGCAGTTGCGTGATGAAACTTTGCGCGACATGGAGGATATCCGACTGGTCGGAGGGCACAGGCATAATCCAACAAATTGGGGTTAATGATCTGCACCATCTAACGCGCGGCGCGCGCCCGCGGCAATGCGCAAATTACATCGATACCAATTCTATGATAAGCTGTGGTCAAATCATGGATCAGCCGAGGATGCCGCAAATGCCATCAGACGCCCCACAGCGCGAGGCCGATTTTCGCACCATCGGCGAGATGTGCGCCCTGTTTCAAGTGACGCCGCGCAGCCTGCGGTTCTACGAAAGCAAGGAGCTGTTGGCCCCCTTGCGTGTGGGACAAAAGCGGCTTTATTCCCGCAGCGATCAAGCGCGTCTTAAACTGATTTTACAGGGCAAACGGTTTGGCTTTAGCCTAGAGGCGATGCGACAATTGCTTGACCTTTATGCACTTGGCGACAATCAAGTGACGCAAGTGGAAAGAAGCCTAGAAGTTGGGCGTGAAAGATTGCACGATATGCAGGCACAATATACCGAGTTAGGCCAAGCCATTCGTGATTTGCAAAGTCAAATTGATTTGGTGGCGCAAATGCTGGCAGACCGAAAATCGGATCAATACCCACAGTCATAACGTGACATAAGGAAACCGAGCCGTGACCAACACCCTCTATTGTTTTGGGGAATCTGGAAATGCCTATAAAGCCGCGCTGTGCCTGACTTTGGCAGGTGTGCCTTGGCAGCCCCATTTTGTTGATTTCTTCAACGGCGAGGCGCGCGGTGCAGAGTTTCGCGCAATAAACCCAATGGGCGAAGTTCCCGTGCTAGATGCAGGGGGTAAAATCCTGACCCAATCAGGGTTGATCCAAACTTGGGTTATGGATGAAACAGGCAAACTTGCAGGGGCGAGTGCCACAGACCGTCAAGAAATCTTGCGGTGGATTTTGTTCGATAATCAAAAGGTTTCGGGCACTGCGGGGCCGTTGCGGTTCTTGATGAATTTCGCGCCCGAGGACAAACGAGATGCGGGCGTTATTGGGTATTTGACGGGGCGGATGCAGGCCGCGCTTTCCATTCTTGAAGGGGTGCTCAGCACCCGCGACTGGATTGCCTGCGACAGTGTCTCAGCGGCGGATATCGCCTGCGCGGGCTATCTCTATTATCCTGAAAATTTCAATTTCACGCGCGCCGATTATCCTGCGATTTCGGCTTGGCTGACCCGCTTGGCCCACCAACCCAATTGGGCACATCCCTATGACCTAATGCCTGCGCCAACCTTGGGCAAAGATGACGGGTTTCGCGATGCATAAGCGCGAGGGCATTGCGTGACTGCGTTAGAGGAATATCAAAAACTAGAGGCCACAGGCCTTTGGCGCGATGTTGGCGACAGCCAACGCCGCGAAGTGTTGATCAATTTGGGCAACACTTCTTTGATCATATCGACCCTTTCAGAAACAGCGCTCACCCATTGGTCGCTGGCCGCAGTGATCCGCGTCAATCCAGGCGAGCTGCCCGCCCTTTATGTGCCTGTGGAGGGCAGTGACGAAAGCCTCGAGATCGCGGATGAGGACATGATCGCCGCAATCGAAAAGCTGCGCAGTATGATTGACCGCCATCGCCCCCATCCGGGGCGGTTGCGCGGTATTCTGGCGGCCACAACCGCCGCGGTGGTTCTGGGCTTGGGCCTGTTTTGGTTGCCTGATGCCTTGGTGCGCCAGACAGTGCATCTTTTGCCCGAGGCAAAAAAGCGCGAAATAGGTCAGGATATTCTCACAGAGATGATCCAACTGACGGGGCCAAGCTGCAATCAAACCGCAGGGCAAGCCGCGCTTGCAGCCCTTGCGCGGCGGGTGTTCATAGCCACGCCGACCGTGCCGCGGCTTGTGGTTCTGCGTGATGGTCTGCCCGCAAGCCTACATTTGCCCGGTGATTTGATCGTGCTGAACCGATCCGTGGTCGAGGATTACCAAAGCCCTGATGTGTTGGCAGGGTTTTTATTGTCGGAATATATCCGCTTGGTGGACAGCAACCCAACCCAAGCCCTGCTGCAAGAGGCGGGTTTATGGGCGACATTTCGACTGTTGACCACAGGCCAGATCAGCGACACGCATCTGGCTGCGCGCGCCGCCAGTCTGCTGACCGAAACGCCAACAGATGTGGCCGATGAGGCGCTTTTATCGCAATTTGCTCAGGCCGAGATTTCCTCGCAGCCTTACGCCTACGCACTCGATATTTCGGGTGAAAACACCCTCAGCCTAATCGAGGCAGACCCCCTTCGGACAGCACCAAATGCGCCCTTTTTAGAAGATACGAGATGGGTTGCCCTACAGGAGATTTGCACTGAGTGAACAGATCACTGAACGCGGGCCGAGGTGAACCCTGCCGCACGCAGGGCCAATGCCGCGCGTTGCGTTGCTGCATCACTTGAGAACGGGCCGACCAGAACCGCATATCCCGAACTCATATGCCCAAGCCGTG
>Ga0181573_10000065_pt1 | contig 98442 bp, 74 predicted proteins | sample 101ome_25_FD_148643 | JGI IMG/M metagenome (GOLD analysis project Ga0181573, IMG submission 148643) | Coastal salt marsh microbial communities from the Groves Creek Marsh, Skidaway Island, Georgia - 101409BT metaG (spades assembly) | ecosystem: Environmental > Aquatic > Marine > Intertidal zone...
ACACAGATAACTTCAAAAAAACCTCGCGATGCCCCGATCTTCCCGAGCGAAGCGCGCGCGACTCGCCTCCCAACTTCCCGACGGAAACAAAAGCGCTTTGACGACGCATTCCTCGCATTCCTCAAAAGAAGATGGACGTGTCGGACCTCGCGCGTTTGTGCATCCCTCGCGCCAGCCTCGCGCGACGCAGGGGGGGATATGAAGACGACGAAAACGACCGCGAGGCCATCGACGCGTTTGCGCGCGACGCCGAGGCACATCTCGTCGCGATTCGCGCGCGCATCGAGCGTTCGGGACTGGAGTCTTCGAGTGGATTACGGGCGTCGCGTCGCGAGAAGACGCCGCGGCGACTCGTGGAAGTCGTCGAGGACGATGCGGATGTCGTCGTCCGTGAAGCCGCCGCCGCGAGCGAATCGTGCGCGGTGTTGTTGGCGTGCGCCGCGCACGGGGCGCTGAGAGACGGAGACGCGCCGGCGTGGAGCTCGCGGCGCGCGAGCGGGGCGGCGGCAGAGACGTACGACGCGGGATCGCGATCGGCGTCGTTCACGGTGACGTGTTTCGAAGAGACGTGTGAGATTTTATTCGAGACGTTGGTGTCGCCGAAAAATGCGTTCGGTGACGAGGCTGATGAAGACGAAGCCGCGGCGCGCGTGGCGAGCCGACAATTGTTGTGGTGTTTGCAAAGGCATCAATTGATGGACGAAGACTCGGCGCGCGTCGTGTCCACGGCCGTGCCGTGCGTGTTACGAGCGATGGATTATCCGTCGGACGTCGTGAAGACGACGGGAGCTCGATGCGCGCGAGAGATGACGCGAAGATTCGAGTTGGACTGGCGAGCGACGGGCGCCGGCGCGCCGCTGCTCCACGCCGCTCGCGAGGCGCTGGTCGGATGTACCGCGGACGTGTGGCCGCACGCGTTGGACGTCGCGTGCGCGCTCACGCACAGACTCGCGAGCGGAACGCCAGAGGTTGTCGAAGAATTCAGAAAGACATTCTCGCGCGCGCTCGATTGTGCGTCTTTGCACGGCGCCGACGCCTCGTACGCCAAACCGTTGCTCGAGACATTCTCGAGTTTCATTCGCGTCGCCAAATCGTGCGTCGTCGCGCACTTGAATCGTTTGCTTCCACTCCTGTGCAGATACATGCAGTCGCACAGGGATGACGTCGCCATCGGCGCCGCCGAGCTCTTATCCGTCGTCGTGGAGAACTCGTGGCCTCGAGCGCGCTCGTACGGCGCATCCGTGTGGCCAGACGTCAAGCGAGCCTACGCCGAGGCGGACGCGCGTTCGTCCAAGAGTTGCGACGACATGCGTCGAGCGCTCGAGCGCGCGTGCGCGCTCGTTCAGCTCGCGTCGGGCGGGACGTTTTCGGAGGTTTGGAACGTCGACGAGGAGGCGCGTCGTTTAAGTCACTGCGCCGACTTGATGACGTTTTTAGACAGCCTCCCCGAGGTTGTTCGCGAGGCGGAGTGACGCATCATTCTTTGATTTAGCACGATGGTAGCACGATGGTAGGTAGCATTATAAGTAGTACGCGAAACGACACGAGCGCATCCTCCTTTGGTCGCGCCCATCCATCGGCCCGTCCTCGTCGCGCGTCGAGACGACGACATCACGCCGGCGGCGCTCAAAACTCTTCGTCTCCGCCGGAATCAAAATGATGAACTCGCGCCAACTTCTTCATAATCTTTTTCAAGGGCAACGAGTCGCGCGTACAAACGACGCGGCTAGGTATAACATTACAAATGTACAAACGACGTGAAGACGACGCACGACGCGCGTCGTCCGTCAATTCAATCGTGTTTCATGATTAATCGAAGATTTGGAAATCCGGCGTCCGCCTTGTGCGCGTGAAACAATCGCTCCACCTCGGCGTAATACGCGGCGTGCGCGGCGTCGACGTCGCTCGCTCTGGCGGCTCCGTCGTCGTCCGGATCGGCGACCGCGATCGGATCGCCGATGATGAACGTGATCGGAACACGTCGAGGGATGGGTAAACCTAAGAATCCCACGGCGAGGAGCGGCAGCGCCACTCGAAATTTATTGTACACATAACTTCCGGGATGTCTCAACACGTTTCTCCACGAACTGCTCTCGCCAAAGCACACCACGGGCACGAGGCGCGCGCGCTCTTCGATGGCGATGCGAATGAATCCACGATGTTTCGTGCACAGCGTGATGGTGTCCTCCTCCGGACCGCCAAAGTGTTCCGTCATCTCGCGTTGACCGCCCGGACAGACGACGACGGCGCGCTCCTCTCGCAGCGCCGATCGAAACACGTCCCTCTGCACGCTTCGCACACCAAGCCACGCCGCGAGTTCGCGCACGACGGGCGCCTTGAAGATGACCGACGCCGCGAGCGTCACCGGTCGCACGTCTTTGAATCGTTCGCTAAATTTCGGAAGCATCGTAAACCACACCGCCGCCGCGGGAATCATGGCGTGGGGGTGGTAGCCGTACACGAGCGGCGTGGCGGCGACGTCCGCGTCCTCCGCGTCCTCGCGCGCGTGCACGATGCGCACGCTGCCGTACCACGACGTTGCCGCACCTTCGATCAATTCTTTCGCCCACATCTGAAACGCCGCCCATCTCTTGTGTCCGCTCTCGAGCCGATGTTGATTCCGAATATAAGTCGCCGCGTACAGCGCCACAACCGTCGCCAGCAATCGACCGCTTCCGATGGCGTACACCGTCGTACAGATGGCAAAAATCACCATGTGCGGCGCGTGCAGTATGTTCAACACCGTCAACATCTGTATCACGCGCACCGCGTTCTTCGCGCTCGTCGCCGCGTCGCCGCGCGTCGCCGTCGAGTCGCCTCGCCTCGCGCGGCGCGTCTCGGCGAAAAACGCCAACGAGACAGCCACCATGGTTTCGCTCGCGATCCCGAGACCGAGCGCGCACCACGATAACACCACCGCCGCATACGCGTACGCGTGCGCCTTTTCTTTCGACGAACTCTTCGCGCGAATCACCAAGAGCGCGGACGACGCCGCCAGACAGCCCAGACTCGCCGCCGCGAGCGTCCACGCCGTCGCCTGCGTCAAGACAAAGATTCGTCTCCCTCGCAGCGGTTGCCACGCGCGCCACCCGCGCGCTCGCCAGAGAAACCCACCGATGCCCCAGTGTGTCACGCACACCATCGCGAACACGCCCAGCGCCGCGATGGACGGCGTCGTCACGACGGATGCGCCAATCGAGGAATCGGCACCTTCGATGCCCGTCGCGTTCGAGAGCGTCCACGACCGCGCCCGCGCGTCCATTGCGCGCGAGACGCCGCGAGAGACGCGAGAGAGAGACCGATCTCGATCGCGCGCGAACGACGCGCGCGCGGTCGGTCGCCGACCCTCTGTCGAGCGTCGTGCACTCGTGTTCGGTCAAATCGAGGCGCACGCCTCGGTCGTCGACGGCCGATGCCCGCGGTGGACGACGACGGCGACGACGACGTCGTCGACGATGGGCGCGGTGAGCGCGACGTCGACGATCGCGCGACGTCGTCGGGCGAACGCGGGACGGCCGCGGAAGCGTTCGACGGATTGGTTGGTCGGTGGGGTGAAATCTACTTTCAAATCGCGTGCGAGCACGACGGCACGTGCATGCGCGCGGTGAAACTGCGCGAGAAACTCGAGGGGTTGCGTCGAACGGTGGCGAAGGTGCAGCGAGGACCGATCGGGGCGAACGAGACGCTGAAGAAGCAGGTGAAGTGTTTGGAGGAACTCATTCCGAACGCCGAGGCGAGAGAAGCCGAGGAGAGAACGACGAGGAGGATGAGCGCCGAGTTCACGACGATGGCGGTGATGGCGGAGAAGAGCATGTCGCCGCGGAGGGGACAAGGGGAGCGAGGGCGACGGTCGGTGGATTTTGAAAAGTTTACGTTTGACGGCGGAGGCGAGACGTCAAAGGCGAAGACAAAGACGCCGAGGAAAAGTGCGACGGATGACTTGAGCAAGACGTTGGACGCGCTCAACGCCGAGCACGGATTGGAGGGGTGTCCGCCGGAACAGTTTTACGGAAGCGCGGCGCGGCCTCCCGGTTCGAATGGGTCGAGACAAGTCAACGCGGCGTTGGGGCGCTCGCGAACGGCGGCGGCGGCGGGAACGATGCTGAGCACGTATTTCCGGAGGAGCACGCCGAAGAGGGAGTTTCACGTGCCGACGGATGGCACGAGAGCGCGAGGCGCGACGAGCACCTGGGCGTCGGACGTGGATGGTGATGACGGAGCGAGCACGATGTTGTCGCCGGAACGTCGAATGTCGACTCGACGGAAAAAGGTTGACCCGATCATGGTTGATTTATTAGACGATACCGATGAGGAGGGGAAACAAGACGACGCGTTTCCCGCCGTGCAAAACCTCGCGCCGATGAATTTGACGTCGGAGGGCGAAGCACCTCGACGATCGACTCGATCGAGCCGGTATCGTTCGCTGCAACACGAAGTCGGCAATTTATCAGCCATGTTCCCCGACGCGAAGACCAAGGGCGCCGTACAGATCACGCTCGGAGATTTGGAACATTTAAAGGACGGAGAGATGCTGAACGATCAGTGCGTCGATTTCTTCTTGAGGTACATTCAGGTGAAGACGATCGGTAAGGACGCGCCGGAGTTGTTGGAGAGGGTGCATTTTTTCAACAGCTTCTTTTACCAAAAGCTCGTTCGAAAGAATCACAACCAGGATGCCCACGTCGACGCAGCGACGGCGGCGTACCAGGGCGTCAAGGGTTGGACGAAAGGCGTGGACATCTTTTCCAAGGACTATTTGATGATTCCCGTGCACAGTGGTTTGCATTGGTCGTTGATCATCGTGTGCTACCCGAACGAGGGCGAAGGCCGCGAGCCGATGATTCTTCACCTCGACAGCATGAGTCCAGCCGGGGGGCATAACTCGGAGACGGTCACGAGAGCGATCAGAAAGTACCTCGAAAAAGAGTGGCAAGCGCGTTCGAACTCGGGTGATGAGGTCAAGTTCACCTCCAAGGTTATGCCGGCGTACCGAGTCAACGTGCCGAGACAGCAAAACGGGTGCGACTGCGGCGTTTTCATTTTAGCCTTCGTCGAGCGGTTTTTGTTGGAATGTCCGAAAGTGCTCACGAAGGAGATCGTTCAACTCGCGACTCAGAAACATAGAGGTTTGACGTATGAGCCCGAGGAAAAATTCTTGCGAAAGCATTGGTTCCCGAACGAGGTGGTGGACGAACTACGAATGAAGGTGACGCTGCTCGTCATCGACTGCGTGCGTTCGCAGCTCGACGCGGACGACGCTTCGGGAATGATTCTCACCCGAGCTTACGAGATGGCATTGAAAGAATTTGAGTGGCGACAGGCGCAGACGAAACAAGCCGAGATGAAGTCTAGCAGAGAGATAAAGCGAAGAATACACGAAGCTGAGGAGGCGAAGCGACGAAGGCTAGAGCCGACCGTGGTGGACGGAGACGTGGGCGATGAAGACGACGACGACGACGATAAGGATGAGTTCAAGATATCCATCACTCGAAAGCCACCGGCGCAGCCGGAACCACCGTCGAGATCGACGACGAAATTCGCCGGATCGAATTGGAACAAAGCGAGAGCGAAGGAACCTGTTCGAGAATCGAGACAGACGAAAATTGTACCGATGCAAGCATTCTCTGGAAAGTCCTACACGCTCAGACGCTCGAGTCCGACGAGCGCTGAGGCACCACCGGTGAACAACGGCGCTTGGAAAACGGGTAATCAGACGCTTCAGCAGCGGTATTTACGTGGCAAGGAGCGAGACGACTCGGAGCGAAAGGAGACGCAGGAAAAACTCGCCGACACCATCGCAGAGACCAAACGAAGTGGTGGTTTGTTGGAACGACTCGCAGCCAGTAGAAATCAGAGTAGAGAATAATCACGACACGCATAGACACACATGTACGAGCGCGCGTAGCAAAATGATTTGATGTAAGAAATTTACTAGAAGCGTTTCCGTGCGCGCCACTCCGTGACTCCTCATGCTCGCGACGGCGCGTCGACTCGCGCTCAGCGCGTCCAAGATCCGCGCAAACACCGCGACGGCGACGGTGGCGCGTTTCAGCGCCTCCAAAGACGGCGATGACGCGCGAAACATGCGTCCGATGCCGGAAGGAACGACGCCCATCGTCGAGGAGCAGATGGAAACGCCGGACGACGACGACCTTCGCAAGCGACGCGCGCTCGCGCTCAAGTCCTGGCTCGAATCCGAGTTGGGGGAAGAGCGCACCGCGCTGATGACGGTGTTGGCGAAACACAGAGTACAGATCCCGGGCGGCAGCGAGGAGGCGAAGCAACTGTTGAACGAGCTCTTGGAGTGGAAAGGCCAAGCCGTCGTCGAGGCGAGATCGAAGGATTCCTAGTCGATCGCGCTAGCTTCTAGTTTTCAATTGCATTAGTAGTAGCCTAATTTATCGCTCTATTCATTCCATCTAAACGGTGAGCGCGGCGTCGACGCGTTCTTCGGGCGCTACGCCGTACACCGTCGTGCGTTGTCGCGGAATTCTGCCGGCGGCGTTGATGAGGCGACGCATCTCTTTGGCGTCAATCTCTTGCCCGAACGTCGCTCCGGCGGCGCGAGTGATCGATTCATTCATGAGCGTTCCGCCCATATCGTTACATCCGGCGTGTAACAGGTGAGAGGCAAACTCTGGGCCCATTTTCACCCAACTCGCCTGAATGTTTGTGATCCCCACCGGACCGAGGACGAGCCGTGCGACGGCGTGCATCAGGATGCATTCGCGAAGCGTGGGACCCTTGCGCGAGGCACCGACGCGATACGTCGGTGCTTCGAAGTGCACGAAAGGTAAAGGTACGAATTCCGTGAATCCACCCGTTTTGACGTGTAAATCACGAATCGCCTCGAGGTGTCTCGCCCAAGCGTGCGGTCCATCCGTGTCGACGTGGCCAAACATGATCGTGCTCGTCGTCGGTACGCCGACTGCGTGCGCGTCTTCGACGACAGCGAGCCATTCGCTCGTCGTGAGTTTATCCGGACACAGCGTCTTGCGAACGTCTTCGTCCAATACTTCGGCGGCGGTGCCGGGCAGAGATCCCAGACCCGCTTCCTTGAGCATGCTCAAATAATCGCGAGTCGTCAGACCGAGCGTCTCCGCTCCGTGCGCGATTTCGAGAGGCGAGAAGGCGTGAATGTGAATGTTCGGCGCACCTCGCTTCGCGGCTTTGATGAAGGCTAAATAATCTTCACCGGTGAAGGATGGATGAATACCGCCTTGCATGCACACCTCGGTCGCGCCGCGCGCCCACGCTTCGCGAGTTCGTTCCGCAACTTCGTCCAGATCGAGCAAATACGGTGACCCACGAAGCTCTTCTGCCACTCTCCCTTTACTAAACGAACAAAAAGTACACGCGAGCGTACAAATATTCGTATAGTTGATGTTGCGGTTGTTCACAAACGTCACGACGTCTCCGCACTGTTCTTGGCGCATCTCGTTCGCAACCTGACAAACCCTGTCAAAGTCTCCGCCTCTCGCTTGCAAACACGTCACGATATCATCTGCATCGTAATTTTTACCGACGATGGCGGCGATCGAAGCCATCACCTCTTCGGAGCACTCTGTGCGACGATGCGAAGGCACGGCGCCGTTTACGCCGACAACGTCGACTGAATCTCTCGCCGCATCATCTGGACGTCCCGGCGACCACGTCGTGCCTCTGACGAGAAACTCGCCGTCGGCAAGTTTGCGAAGATATGGCGCGACGTTCGCATCGAGCCACGCTTCGGATCCACCGAGGCTCGCTCGCGCGTCGTCTAGACGTAAATATTCGGGATGCACCGCAAGTCGCGGAACCAGCGCGAATCCTTCCTCCGCGCACACCGCGGACAGTTCTTCTATGTGTGGCCACGGAGCTTCCGCATTGACGTGGTCTGGGGTCACGGGAGAGATGCCTCCCCAATCGTTCGCGCCCGCTCGCAGCAACTCGCGCCAACCCGCCTCTTGTCCAGGGGTGAGGTTCGGCGGCGCCTGAATGACCATGTCGGGGCCAAAAATCAATCGCGCCGCGCTCACCGTCCACGTGAGCTCTTCGAGCGGTGTGTCGAGATGGTTTTCCATCGCGGTTCCCGGCTTGGCGAGAAAGTTCTGAATGATGAGCTCTTGTATGTGCCCGTGCGCGTCGTGAAGATCGCGAAGCGCCAAAAGCGCGTCGACGCGTTCTTCGCGCGTCTCGCCGATTCCGACCAGTAAACCCGACGTGAACGGAATGCGCTCCTCTCCCGCGAGTTCTATGCAACGCAATCGAATCTTCGGTCGCTTCGTCTCGCACCCCTCGTGCGCGCCGCCCGGCTCGAATAACTGCTCGCTCGTCGACTCCAACATGAGTCCCTGCGACGCGCTCACGCGACGCAACATTTTCAATTCCTCTCGCGTCAAAACTCCGGCGTTGACGTGCGGCAACAATCCCGTCTCTCGCATCACCGCCTCACACGCTTTGACGGCGTACTCCACCGTGCTCTCGCACCCCAATCTCCGCAGCGCTGCTCGCGCCGCTTCGTGCGCCGCCTCCGGCCTATCGCCGAACGTCAACAAACACTCCGTCGCTCCCGCGCGTGCGCCCGCGCGCGCCACCGCCACCACCTCCTCGATCGTCATGTATACCCCCGCGCCGTCTCCTTCGCTCGACGGCGTCTCCACAAAGGCGCAGTACCCGCACGCGTCTCGACACGCGCGCGTCAGCGGCGCGAACACTTTCGGCGAAAACGTCACCACGTTCGCGTTCGCGCGCCGCGCACCCTCGCGCCATCCCCCCTCGCGCATCTCTCGCACCGCCGCCGACGTCTCCGCGGGCGTCATTCGCGCCACCTCGCGCCCGCGTCGCGCGCGCGGGTCGCCGGCCGACCGCCCGCCCGACTCGTCCGCCCAACCATCGCGTCTCGCGCGGCGCTCGACGCCTCGCCGCGACGTCGCTCGACCCCTCGCGCGCGACGGACACGACGCGCGCGACGGCGTCGTCGCCATCCTCGTCGCCGTCGTCGTCGCCGTCGTCGTCGCCGTCGTCGTCGCCGTCTGTCGTGACCGGACCGGTCGGTCGTGTGGGCCCGAACCCGAGTCCCTACCTCGTTCGATTCACGATTCGTAGATATTGACGGTTCAGGACCCAGAAGTGAGTCCCTCGTGAGAACGAGACCATATCTACTATCCTCGCGGTCGTTCGTCGGGTCGTCCGCACGTCGACGCGCGCGCGAGCGAGGCGGACGACGGGCGAGCGAGCGGTGCGTTCGGTCGTCGTCGGTCGGTTCTTTCGGTGATCGTCCGCGCGCGCGCGTCCGTCGCGCGGGGCGTCGAGGAGAAGGCGCGGAGACATCGACCGCGCGATCGCGAGATAACGCGCGGGCGTATCAGAGGCGCGAGCGAGCGCGGTGTCGAGCGACATGGCGAGCGCGAGCGCGTCTGTGCGAGCGGGATGGACGCCGAGCGCGATGGCGCGCGCGAGAGGGGCGGGAGAGAGACGACGCGGACGTGGTGGCGTCGGGGCGAGGGCGGTGACGGAGAATGAGCCGTCGGCGAGAGAGGGGACGGCGGTGTTGCCGACGACGAGCGCGGTGTTGAGCCTCGACGTGAGCGAAGAGCGCGTCAACGTGGAGGAGAAGAAACGTCGCGCCGGTTTGCGACGTGTTTTCGCCGATGAGCGCTCGTTGGAGACGCCCAAGGAGGAGAGTAAACTTCGAGATTTTTGGTATCCCGTCATGTTCGAGAGTAAGTACAAAAAGGGACGGGAGGTTGAATTTGATATTGTTTTATTCGATGAAACGTGGGTCATTCGTCAGATTTCGGAGGGTGAGTACGCGTGCGAGAGCAAGGCGGACTCGTCCAAGACCCTTCCCACGGGCGTCAAGGACGGGCTCGTGATGGTGTGGCCGGGCACGTGCAACGCGCCGTCAGAGCTTCCATCCCACTTTGCGCCACCGAGTGGATACACCATTCACGCCGAACTCATCATCGACGACGTGCCCGTGGAGCACGGTTTGCTTATGGAGAACTTGCTCGACTTGGCGCACGCGCCGTTTACGCACACCGGCACGTTCGCCAAGGGCTGGGGCGTGCCCAACATGGTGAAATTCGCCTCTCGTAAGCTTAGAAAGGAGGGTGATGGGTGGCACGATATGTCAAACTTCTTGGCCAACGGCCGAAGCGAGGGTAGCTGGAAGCCTTACCCGATCGACATGAAGTTCTTGGCGCCGTGCATGGCCGACAGTCACATCGGTTTGTCGCAAGCGGGAGCCGCGGGTACGGGTGCGCAATTCGAAGCGGGCGTCACCGCATTAGACTGCGCCAAGCACTTGCACCAACTTCATGTGTGCTTGCCGAGCACTCCGGGACGCACGCGCTTGCTTTACCGCATGTCTCTCGATTTTGCCTCGTGGGCGCAATACGTCCCCGGCATCGAGTACATTTGGACCGAGATGGCCAACCAGGTCCTCGGAGAAGATTTACGATTAGTCACCGGCCAACAGGATCGCATGCAACGAGGTGGTCGAGTCTGGGCCCACCCCGTGGCGTACGACAAGCTCGGATTACATTACCGACGTTGGCGCAACGTGATGGACGGCAAGAGTCAAGACGGTTGCGCCGTCGAGTAAACCGCGCGGCTCCTCCGTCCATTCGACGCTTTACCCCGACACGGCGCGTGTCGGCGTTTTTCCAAGCGGGTACCGAATAGTCATGTAGCTCATTCGCCGCACATTGTAACCTTACACACCACTTTTTACCTCCTCTTGCCGCGCTGTTGCGTCGCCGAGCTCAAAATAAAAAAAAAGTTGGCAGCCGCCAGACCGAGTCGCTCGCGTCGTTCCCGATGCTCGACGACGTCCTTAGCCCCTCCGACGCGGGCTACGACGACGTCCTGCGCGCGCACTACGATGGATTCATCGTCGACGATCCCGACGCGCTCCCGACGAACGCGCACGACGACGTCCGACGCGCGTTTCAGACCATGCTCGACGACGGCGAGTTTACGCACGACGTCCTGCAGGCGGGACAAAAGGTGTCGAGAACCTTCGTTCGACGCGTCTTGCTCGGCGAGCGAGGGTGCACGTATCATTATCAGCGTCTGCGTCTGTTCGCGCAGCCGTGGGAGGGGAAGGAGGCGTACGACGTCGTGCGCGAGCTCAACGAGCGGCTCAAAGAACGCACGAGAGGAATGCTCGCGACGACGTCTCGTCACGGGGAAAGCGAGTGCGATTACAACGTGACGTTGATCAATTACATGGACACCGTCGAGGATAGCGAGGTGGCGTTGAAAGATGAGACTATGTTCGGTTTGGGGGTGACGAGCGTGTCTTGGCACAGCGATTCTTCGTTGCGCGAAAACTCAACAGTGGCGGTGTATCACACGTACGCGGCGCCGCAGAGAAGAGATTGGTGCGTCGCGTTGCGCGCGTTGAACGTCGAGTGTCCGGTGCTTCGCGTGCCTTTGGAGGATAGGGCGACGTATTATATGTGTGGGGATTTTAACGCGACGCATCATCACGCGGTGCTCACCGGTTCGAGCGCGAGATTCAGTTCCACGCATCGCGTGGGCGTCGTCGCCAAGGACACGTTCGAGTACATTAAAAAGAGATGCATCGACGCGTTGCGACTGGTGCCGGCATTAGAGGGCGACGAAACGCTCGACGCGAAAAACATTCAACTCTTGGCGGAAGTGCATCGCGAGGTGGAATTTCAATGGATTCGAATGTTTCATCTACAGGGCGAGGATCACGCGCGTCTGCACGAACGGTATTGGCGACGAAAAATAGACGAGCTGACGGAGGCGTGGGATCGAATAGAGCTGTGCTTTCGAAAGATTCTGTCCAAACTGAAGCGTTCGTCGTCGTCCAAGGCGACGCCGCAACCACCGCGCGCGTATTCGATGATGCTGTACGCCATGAAAACTGTAAAGGAGTTGAGAGACGAACACGTCAAGAGGTGCGCGGCGTCCGCCTACGCGCGGTTACCGCCTTCTTGTCAACCCGTCGATTTACCCTCGTACGACGACACGTCACCGCTTCCGTTCGAGCTCAAACCCGTGATTGCATTCATCGAAGAAGAGCGGGATGCGCGACGCGCGTCGAATTAGTCGATTGATTGTAAAATAATTTGTGTAGCAAATCGTCGTTGAGTTGATGGAGCGTCGCTTTGATTATTCTCGCACTGTTACTTTACAAAAATCAATGCGCCTTCTTTCCTTCTAATGATAGAATCATTTGCATTCATTTATTCTTCCTCGCGACCGACCGCATCTCCGTCGAGTCGATACATTCTCTGTTATTCCTTTCGCTCGCTCTGTTGCTGACCTCCGGGTTCGCGTAAATCGTCGTCTTCGCTCGAAGACACGCGTTTCATTTTCATTCTGCCATCCTCCTCCTCGGCGCTCCCTTGACCGCTCCCTTGACCGCTCCCTTGACCGCTACCACTATCGCTCTTCGTGTCCCGATGTTTCCGCTTGTGTCGCTCACTATCTCCGCCGTTCGGAGTCGTTGTCGCCGCGTCTCCCGACGCTCGCGTCGATTCCGAGCTATCGTGCGCGCGCTTCAATTGCAATCGATACTTTTGCAAGTGCGACGCGACGTTTTCTCGCGTCAAACCCTCAACATCCATTATCTTCATGATCGCTTTCGGCACCGCCGTCTTCACGCCGAGCTTCTCCACCGCCCGAATGAACGCCGCGTGCAACTCGGGCGTCCACACCAGACGCTGTCGTCGACTGAGTTCGCCGATGCCTCTGCTCGCCGATTTCACACCCTCTGGCGCTCGCGCCGCCATCATCGGATAATTTATCCTCGGCGTTGAGATCATCGGCGCGAGCGGCACCGCCGTCGCGACGTCCACGAGCCCTCTCGCGCCGTCCAGCGTCCCCCCGGCGGAGACGGCGTTAAACGCCGATCCAGCCTGTCGCGCCAACATCGCCACCGCCGCCGCGCGTTGCAAATAACTCCAATGCTGCGCAAAAATCGCGTTCGCGTACGCATCGTACGTCGGCGCCCGCGCGTTCATCGTCTGCGGACGCACGCTCGCGGCGTACACTGGGTGTTGTTGCCGCTGTCGCGACCGCGGCTGCGGCTCCAGTCGTCGTCCTCGCGCCTCCGCCTCGTCGCCGCGCGTCTTCGCGTCTTCGCCCTCGCCCTCCGTCGAACCCATCACCACCGCGCGCCCGTCTCCACCGACCGTCGTCGTCATCACCCTCCTCGTCGTCGTCGTCTCCGCGCGCGTCCCCTTCGACGCGCGCGCATCGACCGTCCTCTCGCCCTCGCGCGTCCCCGGCGTCTCGGCGTCGTCCCCCATCCCCTCGGACCTCTCCACCGCGGTCGTCCCCCCTCGCGCGCGTCGCGTCGTCCCCATCGCGCGCGACCGATGGATGGGATGAATAAAACACACTCCTCTCCTCTCGTCGTCACCGCGTCACGTCGTCGTCGTCGTCGTCCGTCGGACGGGATCCGAATCCGAACGCCCCGCCGCCGCGCGTAACGACCTCGCGACGATCGCGCGAACGCGTGCACGCACCGACGCGACCGACGCGTCCACCGACGCGCGCGGTGGATGCGTCGAGAATATTTTTATCCCACGATTTCACGTCCGTCCGTCCGTCGAATCGCGTCGCGTCGCGGTCGCGCGCGCGGTCGCGGTCGGATCGAACGATCGACGCACTGAGGCGCATCCATCACCCATCGCCCATCACCCATCGCCCATCACCCATCGTCGCCGTCGCCGTCGCCGTCGCCGTTCGCGCGTCGACGCGTCGTCCTCGATGCGTCGTCCTCGATCGATCGTTCTCGGTGCGCGCGCGCGCGCGATGGATGGATGGAAACCTCGCGATGGGTGGGTCGTCGCGAGGAACGAACGAACGTCTCGGCGGGCGCGAGCGACGAGGACGCGAGCGACGCGTCGGAGGTCGGAGGTCCGTGAACGACGGGAGGACGGGAGGACGGGCGGCGCGACGCGCGCGCGGAGAGCGCGAGCGCGAGGAGGGCGCGCGCGCGAGACGATGCGTGCGAACGCACGGCGTGCGTTGAGTGAGCGCGCGTGGCGCGTGAGAGGACGACGCGAGAGGGCGCGAAGTCGTCGTCGACGACGGAGTCGACGGAGTCGTCGCGCGACGTTCTCGCGCGTGCGGCGCGCGCGGAACGAGGCACGCGGAGGACGGGACGGGGTCGTCGAGGACGGGAGACGATGAAGATGTCGACGACGATGGAAACTTCTGTGCGCGCGACGGCGGCGACGCGCGCGCGCGGAAGACGACGAGGGCGAACGCGTTGGACGGTGGTGGTGATGGTCGCGATCGTCGCGTCCGTCGCGGTGCTCGCGCGCGGGACGCGGGCGAACGTGGATGGGCGGGACGCGACGGGCGGCGACGGAGCGCGCGCGCGAGGCGTCGCGGGCGCGGTGGGCGACGCGGCGTGCGACGTGGAGGAGGTGGAACGCGCGAATGAGGCGCAGTTGCACTCGATTTTGAGTGAATTGACGAACACGACGTATTTTCGATTGTTTCAAGTGGATCTGAAGCGGACGTGTAAGTTTTGGGGGAGCGACGACGGCGGCGGGAAGACGCGGCGCGACGGTGACGCGAGCGACGCCGAGCCGTCGTGTTCGGCGCCGAAATCGCCGTTCGGGGAGGAGGAGGAGGACGGTGCGAGCTCGGCGATCGGTGCACCGCCAAAGACGATGTGTTCGTTAGATTTAGAGCATAAGGACGGGGTGGAGCCGATGTTGTGGAGTCCTCTGACGGATAGCGTCGATCGGACGATTAGCACGCCCGAGGCGCGCGCGCTCACGTCCATCGACGAGCCGGAGACGGATTGTTCGGACGAGGAATTGCCGACGTTTTGGATGGACATGTGTCACAAGTTTGCGCCCGAAGAACAGACCGAGTACGTCAATTTACAGCTCAATCCCGAGCGATGGACCGGGTACAACGGATCGCACGTGTGGCGCGCGATTTACGAAGAGAATTGTTTAAAGTCGGCGCTGAACGTCGACGACATGTGTTACGAGGAACGCGTGCTGTATCGACTGTTGTCCGGCATGCACTCGAGCATTAACATTCACATCGCGCTCAACTCCAAGCCCCCCAAGCGCGCGGCGGGCGAGACCGAGTGGGGGAGCGATCCGAAAAAGTTTGTCGAAATCTTCGCCAAGCATCCTGACAGGTTGAAGAATTTACACTTTTCGTTCGTCGTGCTCTTGCGTGCGCTTCGAAAGGCGGCACCGGCGCTCTCGCGCATAGACGTTCGCATCGGTCAAGACGCGGAGGAGGATTTGAGAACGCAGGCGTTGATGAGTCGTCTCTTGGAGAGTCACATTTTGTCGTCGTGCAGAGACGTCTTCGGCGCGTTTGACGAAAAATCCCTCTTCCGCGACGTCCAGTCCACGCTCAACATGGAGTCGGGAACGATCGGTGGCGCGAGCGAACTCTTGGCCCCGGTCTCGCTCAAGAGTCAGTTTAAGGATATTTTCTTAAACATCAGCGAAGTGATGGACTGCATTTCGTGTCAAAAGTGCAAGCTTCACGGCAAACTCCAACTCCTCGGTTTGGGAACCGCGCTTAAGGTTTTACTCTTACCGGAAGATCTTTTGGAATCCTCCCTCAACAGGCAGGAAGTGGTGGCGTTGATCAACACGATCGCAAAGTTCAGTCACGCGATACGAAAGGTTCCCGATCTCATGAATTCGGCGCGACGAGAGGCGTTGCAGAGCTCCGCGACGTCGGGGAGAGATTTCACCGTCGACGAGGATGCCGGATCGCGCACGAGTAATCCACTCGATGCGGCGATTGCTGCGCTAGCGACGCACGTCAAATCGGGAGTTCTCGCGCCTGAGATGGAAGACGCCATCATGGGAGCGCTTCTCGAGGATCATCCCAAAATTTCCGTGCTCGCAAAGTATTACGCCGAGAGCATGCCGCTGAGATTTGTCGAACACTCGCTTCGAGCGCTCGGGAAACCGCCGCTCGCCACGGGCGCCGGTGAGGACGAACCGGTCGATTTAGTCGTCGTCGGTGGTGGTCTTGCCGGACTCACGGCGTCGCTGACGGTGTTAGATCGAGGCGGAAGAGTCACGCTGGTGGAGAAAGAGGCGTACGTCGGCGGCAACTCGCAGTGGGCTTCGTCCGGAATCAACGGCGTGATCAAGTCTTCGTTTGAGGGTAACCCCGACAGCGTCGATGCGTACGCGGATGACTGTGAAAAGTCATCCTTCGGCAACGGAAACGGTCGCTCGGGACTCGATCCCGAAACCGTCGAGCACATTCCGACGCTGACGAGTAAAGCTGGCCAAACGATTGAATGGTTGCGTCGACGCGTTGGCGCCGATTTGACCCTTCTGTCCCGACTCGGCGGTCACAGTCACGCTCGAACATACCGACCGACGGAGGGTATGGCTGGGTCTTCTCTCGTGTTCGCGCTCAAGGGCAAGTGCGAAGAATATTTACAATCCGGTCGCTTCAAAATAGTCAAAAAGGCGAGAGTCACCGCCGCCACCACCGACTCCAACGGGCGAATCAACGGCGTGCGGTGGGCGCCTTCGGATGATGATCGCGGTCGAGAGAACGTCATCAAGGGTCGTCACGTGTTGCTCGCCACCGGTGGGTACTCCAACGACAAGGTCGGAGACGACGCTCTGCTCAACAAGTTTGCGCCGCATCTCGCCAAGTTTGCCACCACGAACACAAAGGGCACTACGGGCGACGGGCACAAACTCGCGTTCGGCCTCGGCGCCGGTGCCGTCGACATGCAGCGCGTGCAAGTGCACCCGACTGGATTCATCAATCCCGAGGATGAAACCGCGGGCACGAAGACGTTGGCGGCTGAACTGCTTCGAGGAGCGGGCGGTATTTTGCTCACTCGTTCCGGCGAGCGTTTCGCCAACGAACTCGGCACTCGCGATTACGTGAGCGCCCGCATGCAAGAAATGGATCCAGAAAAACTTGATTTCGTTCTCCTTCTCAACGAAAAGGGCGCGAATGAAGCCAACAAGCACGTGCCCCTTTACATGAAGAAGAATTTGATGACAAAGTTTGATTCTCTCGCCGATTTGGCGACGTGGATGGCGTCGCGCGGCGACGCGACGGAAGCCGTCTTACGCGCCACTCTGGAGGGCTACAACGCAAACGCCGTCGTCGGGCGAGACGTTTTCAACAAGACGTTCTTCGCGAACGTTCCGTTTGATCTCTCCGGTCCGTTTTACGCGGGTCGAGTCACCCCCGTCGTCCACTACACCATGGGCGGCGTCAAAGTCGACTCTGAAGGTCGCGTATTGCGACCGGATGGATCGCGCGTGGACGGGTTATTCGCCGCCGGTGAAATTATCGGCGGCGTTCATGGTAAGAATCGTCTCGGCGGAAACGCGCTCACGGAGTGCGCGGTGTTTGGTCGGCTCGTCGGTGCGAGCGTCGTCGTCGAACCCGCCGCCGCGTCCGCCGCCGCCCCGACGCCGGCGTCCAAGTCGACCCCGAAGGGAGACACCGCCGTCACGCGAGACGAGCTCGCGAAACACGCGTCTGCCTCGGACTGTTGGGTCGCTCTGTACGGGAAAGTGTATGATTTCACCGACTTTTTGGAGGATCACCCAGCGGGCGCCGACGCCATTTTGCGATACGGAGGCGGCGACGGCACGAACATCTTCGAAGCCGTGCACTCCAAGAACATGCTCGACGATTTCGAGCCCATAGGTAAATTAGTCGATTAAACATTATTCAATGCGATACCGTCGAATTCCGAGGAGATTGCGTCGCACAATACGTGACACTATGTGTTACAAATTCGCCGTCGCCGATTCGTCGAGTTGTTTGATTCTACGTTCGAGAGATTCCACGACGTCCGCCATGTCCGCCTCGTACTTGTCCGACTCTTCCTTGGCCGCGCGAAGACTGGTCAGCGCTCGACGCGACGTATTGAGCTCTTCGCGCGCTTCCGCGAGTTCGGCTTCCGCGTCTCGCCGAGCGGCGCGTTCGCGCTCCGCCTCCGACTTCCATCGTCTCGCCGTCGCCAACGCCTCCTCCAGCGCGGCTTCCGTCTCCGCGTCCAACGCGCGATCGTCTTCCGTCCACGTCTCGTCTCCCCGCCTAGCCCGCGTCGCCCGAAACGCCTCGGCGAGCGACTCGACGGCCGCCACCGCGTCGTCGCTCTCCCCGAACGTCTTCCCCAACGCCTCCCCCGCGACGCGCTTCGCCTCTCCGTTCGACGCCTCCGACGCCGTCGTCCGCCTCCTCGCCTCCTCCAACTCGCCTCGCGCCGTCGCCAACGCCTCCTCCGCCGCCCGACGCGCCAGTCTCTCGGCCTCCTCCGCCGCTCGCCCTCGCGCCGCGTCCACCTGCAGACGCCCGACGTCCCGGTGCGCCTCCTCCAACGCGCGCGCCGCGAGCGTCGACGCCTCTCGCGCGCGTCCCGACGCCTCCCTCTCCCGCGTCGCCGCCGCCTCCGCCGCCGCGACGCGTCTCCCCGCCTCGCGTTCTTTTTCCCGCATCGCCATCTCCCGCGCCTCCACCGCTCGTCGCGCGAGCGTCTCTCTCTCTAGCGTCGCCCGTTCCACGTCCTCCGCGCGCTTCGAGAGCGCGTGCGCGCGCGCATTCGCCTCCGCGCGTCCTCGCGCGAGCTCCTCGCGCAAAGTCGCCTCGCGCGTCTCGCTCGCCGCCAACGAACACCGCAACGTCGCGATCGTCTCCGCGTCTCGCGCTCGCCTACGAAGCGTTCGCACTCGAACACGTTTCGCGTCGTCGTCATCAAAGGCGTCGTCATCGCTCAAAGTTCCCCATGATGACGATGATGACGACGATGACGCGTCGTCGGAATCGTGAGAATCATCCTCGAGCGACGGACGACGAGCGACGCGAACCACCGTCGCGCCCGTCGTCCTCCTCGTCGTCGTCGTCCCTCCCATCCGCCTCGTCCACGTCCACCGTCTGTCGACCGAGTCGAGACGATGTCGATGTCGTTCGGGCGTGCGCGTCCGTTGAACCCTAACCGTTTATATTCAGTACGACTTTCCGAACCGGGGTGGAATGCGTACGTATACGTACGCACTGTGTACGCTATCATGAACAAACACGTGTACTATCATTCACTTGGCGTACAATGATCTAAAGTATGTATGGCGTGAACGTCGAGTCGAGTGCATCCGTGGGCGTGAATGAACGTTTTTAAACACCGCGCGCGCGAGAGCGCGAGCGAGAGACTCGGTCGCGCGCGCGAGCGTCGTGCGTCGTGCGCGCGCGTCGAGGGATGACGCGGGACGACGGTGGGGGGGGTGTCGTCGGTGAGGGCGTGGGCGATGACGCGCGCGACGGTGATGCGGACGAGGATGACGGGCGAGCGATGATGGTGATGGTGACGCCGACGACGACGACGGCGACGGCGACGACGGCGGCGACGACGACGACGACGCGGGACCAGTGGCGACGGCGGTGTCATCGGTGGGAACATCGTCGCGCGACGGCGACGAGCGCGGCGACGTGTTCGAGGGAGGCGACGCGTTCGAAACGCGCGACGGATGGGCGCGACGACGACGGGGACGGAGGCGACGGCGCGCGCGAGTCGGCGACGGGGAGGAAGCGGCGGCGGTGGGAGGAGGAGGAGCGGCGTAGGCGAGGTGGACCGTTATTCGCGATGGGGGATCTGAAGACGACGCCCATGCAGACGCCGAGGGAGACGTGTCCGCCGTCGACGGGGGCGTTTCGTATCGTCGCCAAGCGGACGTCTTTACACGGAGCGCCGGGGACGACGAGCGCGAGCGCGGGGAGGCGACGGTCGAGGCGACGGGATTCGTATAACAACGTGTTCGATTCGTCGGTGAAGAAACGGCGAGAAGAGATGGAGCGGGTGGGGGACGGAGACGCGATGGACGGGGGGACGACGGGGGCGGAGGAGGAGACGCCGAGCAGCGCGTGGGGCGACATGTCGCCGGGAGAACACGGCGGGTCGCAATACGTCATGTCGCCGGCGAGAGAGTATTCGCAGTGCGACAGCGGGAGTGAAGGGGAGATGATTGGGGCGTCGGGAAGCGCGCGACGCGACGACGTACTCAGGGATCGCGCGGTGAACGGAGAGGAGGGGAAGGATCGACAGACGACCAAGTTGTATCCAATCTTTCGAACGGGACGCAAGACGGTGTACTTGGTGCGACACGGAGAGAGCACGTGGAACGCGCAGCACTCCGGACCGGGCTCTTTCGAAGAACCGAACATGTACGACGCTCCGCTGACGGATTTAGGGAAAAAGCAAGCCAAGTCACTGGGGGTGGAATTTTCAAAAATTCCGAGAGACGCGCTATGGATCACGTCGCCGCTGACGCGCGCGATGCAGACGTGCATCATCGGACGCCGAGCGGGATTTGAACGAAAGGCGGAGCGATTGAAGAAGATGAAGGACAGACAAGAGCGCACGCCCACCGCCGTCGACGCAGACGACGCGTGTTTCGACGAGAATCTGGACAATATGAACACGCCGCTCGCCGAGGATTTCGACGTTGAGACAGAGTTTCAAAATTGGGCAAAGAAAGTAATCGTCAAACACGAATTGACGGAACAATTGAAAACCACCGGCGACGTCGGACGCGCTCGCCACCACCTCCAGGAAGATTTTCCGGAATTAGCCCTAGCATTAGCCAAAATCCCCCACGACAGATGGTGGTGGTGCGACGAACGCCGCGGTCCGAATTGCGCCGAGACGCGTCAGCTGTCGTCGTACGAGCCCGACAAGGCTTTCCGCGAGCGCGTCGAGCGCTTCAAATCCTGGCTCTTCAAGCGACCGGAGAAAACATTCGTCGTCGTCGGCCACTCTCAATTTTTCAAGGTGCTCTCCAAGAGTCAGCGATGTCTGAGAAATTGCGAGGTGCACGAAATGTCCCTCTGACGACGTCGCGTAGTGAAAGTTTTAATCAATCAATCAGTCAATCAACCGCGCCGTCCCGTCCCTCACTCGACGACGAGCATGCGTTCGACCGGTGCCGCGCTCGCGACGACGTCCGCGACGACGTCCGTGTCGTCGTCACCGCGCGCGACCGGGCGGTCCCGTCGACGCGTCGCGACGCGCGCGAGAGACAGCGTCTCGGCGCGCGCGCACGATGACGACGACGATGACGAGACGTCCGGACCGTTTTCGTCGCGACGTCGCGCCGTGTTCGGTGCGAGCGCGAGCGCGAGCGCCATGTTCTGTGCGTTCGGCGCGCGCGCGTCGGTCGACGACGCGCAGAGACGGTTGGGTGAGGCGTACGCGCGACAAGACTTTTCGAGCGCGCTGGACGCGCTCGGCGAGCTCCGCGCGCTCGAACCGGGTTTGAAGTGGACCGAGGCGACGGCGACGGTGTTGGTGGATGCGAAACGGTTTGATGAGGCTTTAAAATATTATTCCGTCGCGATCGATGCGTGCGAGGGGGATCCGAGCGCGCTGGCGCGCGTGTACGCGGGACGCGCGTTGGCGCTCGAAGGCGAATATAAATTCGCCGAGGCGTTGAGCGATTACAATCAAGTGTTGAGACTGTGCGAAGAGGGTGGATTCGCGCCGGATCCGTACGTGTTGAATTCGCGAGGGAATGCGTACGGTTCGCTCGGTGATTGGTCCAAGGCGAAGGACGATTACGCGCTCGCCGCAGAACTCTTTCAAAACGCGAAAGGTTTCCGAAACGGCGCGAGCACCACGCAAAGACTCGACGGCGCCATCTACGCTTTTTCAAACTTGGCCCTCGCGGAAGTCGAGCTCGGAAATGAAGAAAAAGCGTTATCAATGTTTGAATCTCTCGAACGTCGCTCGCCGAATTCGGCCGACGTCAGAGTCGCCGTCGCCGTCCTTCTGAACGACGATGGACGTTACGAAGACGCGGAAGACGCGTGGTTTCGGGCGTGTAACAGAGAGAGCGGGTGCGCAAAGTACAAGGATCTCGATTACGTCCAACGAGTCCGTCGCTGGCCGCCGTCGATGGTGAAAAAGCTTGAAAAATTCCTCTCCATGCGTTGAGAGCTCGAGAGCTCTCCTCTCGCGGACAAAGTCGTGTTGTTACAATCATAGTCAGATTCATCCACCCACCATTCGAGCGCGCGCGCGCGCGACAACCGACGCGTCTCTCACGGTTCTTTGGCCGTCTTGACGCTCAGCGCGTGAATCTTCCCCATCACGCTCGAAAGCGCGTCGTGAATCAATCTGTGCTTGGCCAATCTATTCAGCCCGGCAAACTTTGCGCTCACGACGTGGACGTCGAACGCGCTCCCGCAGTCTCCCGAGACGTCGACCACCTCCACCGACGTCGGCGCCAACGCCTCGACGAGCAATCGCTCGACCTCCTCCTTGCTCGACATCCCCTCGACGTTCGGCGCAAAGTGAAGCGGAAGCGTCGACGTCCCCTCAGCTCGCCGCGCGCGCCCGCGTCGCTCGCACCGTGGCGCGTCGCCGCGCGCGCTGCATGGAACGCGCGCGTCCCGCGCACCTCTCGAGCTCGAACTCGCGCGCGCGACGCCCGCGAACGATGCCCCGCGTCGCGCGCGCGATGGCGCTCCCGAGCCCGACAGTTCCGCAGCGTTTCTTGGTGGGCGACGACGCGCGCGCGCTGTTGGAACACATCGACGAGACGTGCAAAGGAGACGCGGAGCGTCGGCGAGAGTACGTGCACGCGCGCGCGGAGCGTTCGGGGAAGGCGCCGTTGCACTTGGCGGCGTGGCGAGGCTCGCTCGACGTCGTGCGCGCGTTGCTGGAAGAATGTCGAGCCGACATCGATCAGGTGTCTACGGGGAGACATAACTACGGTAAATCACCGATTTTTTACGCGCTCACGCGCTCGAGGTACGTCACGTCGCATCGTGTATCGGATGCCACTTCCACGTCGCGAACGCAGTTTTGGCGCTTTTCGGCGACTGACGCGAAATCATTTTAACTTCACAGAGACGACGTCGTCACGTATCTCGTGGAGAGAGGGGCAAAAGTCAAGATTGTGAACAATAAAGGACAGTCCGTGCTCTCGCTCGCGCTGAGTCACTGCAACGAAGAGACGATCGAGGTGATCAAGCGAGCGGAGGAACGAGAGAAAACGTGGTGGAATTTTCGCGACACTCACAGCGACGGATTAAGGTACGGAGATTTAGACGCGCGATTTTATCCAGAAGCTGCGGCTGAGCCTGGACGTGGAATCTCTACTCGTGAATCGCGTCGTAGAAATTTTTCTAGATTGAACAAGGGCGTGAGTTGGGAGAACCCAGACGGAATCGATTTATCCGAACAGAAAAAGCGAGAGGCGAAGAAGAAAAAAGAGAGCGAAGCCGCGCAGACATGGGTAGAATTCGGACGAATTCTGAGCGTTCGAACGGTCGGCGATGGCGATGATATTCTAGATTTGATGGAGAAGATTTTACGCGCGGAAACGGCCATCGCCAAGAGTGGGGAAAAACCAGACGTGGCGTCGCGCGCCGCGAACGTTCTCTCGAGCGCGGCGGCGAACGATGTTGATTTCCGTTTGCTCCGCGCTTTGGTGGGTGTGAGACTGCAAGACTGCGGCATATCAGATCGTGTTCTCGTTAGAACTATGAAGTTCCGACGAAGTGCGTGTAAAATTTTAGCCGCCGCCGTCGCGGGTGCGATGGAAAAGGGTGCTTGGAACGGCGTGACTCCTTCCCAGTTGTTTGAATTTTGCGGCGCGGTGTCGACGTATGGAACGATTCGTCAATCCATGAGAGTTGAGACGAACGATGCGGAACCGACTGATTCACAAGTCATCACTGTCATAGTGCGCGCGTGTGAGGAGCTGAAGTGTCGTGAATTGGGAGACATCATCGATCTTTTCACGACGAATTTAAACGCGCTTGCAGATTCCCATGTGTTGAAAGTTGTCGCAAGTTTTTCCAGACGCATGTGCGAAAACATTGACGGAGACGATCCGACATCGATCGCTCACACAGCGGTGACGTTGTCCGATTTCGGTTCGCGCGTGGAATCATGGAAGGTGCCCTTGTGCGCCGGGCTGAGCGATGCGACGTCCCTTCTGGATCCCGTCGTCGTCTCAAAAGTTGCGCGACGCTTTGGCGAATCATGGGAGAACGATCTGACCGCGATCGCTGATGACGCCGTGGTCGAGTGCATGGAGAAAGTTCTCATGGAGGATTTGTTAGAGAGAGGAGATTACCTCGAAGCGAAGGCGTACGCGTCGACGAGTGAGAAACTGCGCGAGATTTTCTCATCCAACGCTCCGAGCGACGTCGTCGACAACGTCGGAGAGACTTTGCAAAGCTTGGAAATATCGACAGATCTTCCGATACTGATGCCAAAGAAGAGAATTGTACTCATTCAAGATGTCAACGGCTTGGTGCGGGTGAGGGAAACGCTTTCATCGCCGTACTGCGACGCTTTTGCGTTCGACTGCGAGTGGCGCGATCCGCGGCCGATGTCTTTGCTCCAAATTTCTCCCATTCACACGTGCGAGACCTTCGTCATCGACGTTCTTCGTCTCCCGCAAAAAGATATCTCGGAGTTTGTGAACGACGTCTTCGGTGATGCCGCTCTGCGAAAGATTGCGTTTGCTCCGGAACAAGATTGGAAGCGGTTGCGAGTGTTGAGTAAGAGGGTGCCCATTTCAAACGCGAGCGCGCTTCCGCTCTCGTACGTTGATGCCAACGTCATCGACTTGCAGGGCGAAGCGATGAACTCTTTGGCGTCTGTCGTTGCAGATACGCTCGGTTACGCTCTAGATAAGCGATGCCAGCGAAGTAATTGGGATTTCCGTCCACTTTCAGAACAACAAAAGTGCTACGCCAGTTTGGATGCAGAAGTTTTGTTGGAAGTAGCGGCGCGGCTGGGATTGATAGCGCTGCAACCGCAATCTTCTTCTCTCAGAGACGACGCGCACCTGTATTCCAGCGATGCGGTGTTATTTCGAGATGGAACGCCGAGGTTCGGTGTCGATTTGAACGCCACGGATGCGGATTTGTTCACGGAAGACGCCCGCCGGTTCGGCGTCAATTTGTGGGAGAGCGATGAACTCTTGTACACCACCGCCGAGCGCCTCGCAGAAGATCAAAAGAATGCGACCTTACGTGCCCTAGAACAGCGCGTCTACGTGAACGAAGACTCTACCGTCGATCGCGATTGCCCCGTGTGTCTTTGTGAGATTCGCGCTGGGGAGAAGTTGATGCGCGCGCCGAATTGCCAACATCTGTACCACGCGTCGTGTCTTCTGTCGGCGCTACAAAGCGCGACATCCACTCCGCTCAGGTGTCCGATGTGTAGAACAGAAATGTAAAATATCGAAATACTATCTAGACTAGGTTTGCTCGACTTATCATTCGTTATCGCTGTTCGCCGACGCAATGAACTCCAACAACCCGTCTGGATTATCGGCGTGGAGCCAGTGTCCCGCGCGTGGGAGCTCCATGTATGTCGTCGAGGTCGACTTCAACCTCTCTACGCACTCTGGAGACCACCGAGTGGATTTTTCAGCCTTGACGACGAACATGTCCGAACGCGGCACCTCGAGAGACTCCCACGAGTCCGTGTTCCGATAGCTTGCGTACAGGTCTCGCACGGTGTCAATGTTCCACACGAATTCCAATTCATCGTCCACGTTTCGAAGATTACTTCCGATCCAATCGATCATCGCGCTCGAAAACTGCGGCGAAAGCTCGCCCGCGAGCCAACGCCTCGACGGAATCCTCGCCGGTAAACGGCGCACGGCGTCCAAAACTTCTTGAACGCCGTGCACGTCGCCCCCCAACACTTTTCCGGGCACCGAGTCCAGCGACCACACCTGCGTCGCCGCCGTCGTCGCAAATTTCGAATATTCCAACGCCACTTTCCCCCCGAGCGAGTGTCCGATCACCACGGATGGCGCGCCGACAGCGCGCGCCAAGTCGTCGACGTCTCTAGCCGCGTCTCTCACTGCTTCCGTCCCCGTTCCCGACGCTCCACCCTCTCTCACCCCGATCTCCGCGCTTCCACCATGCCCGCGGAGATCGACGAGGACGATGCGCCATTTCTCCGCTCCCAGACGCTCGCGAAGTCGCTTCGCGAACGTGCGCCAGTTCCTTCCCGCGCCCATGAGTCCGTGAAGAATAAATGCCGTTCGTCCGTTCCCATCGCCGTGCACCTCGTGCGCTAACAATCTGCTCGACGCGCTCGTCGCCGCCGAACGACACGAGCCGAGTCGTCCTCGCAGACGTCCGAGCAACGTCATGGAATCCTGTCGCGCGCGTCGCGCGGCGGTGATTGACGGGTTCGGTTGTGATTACATCGTCGGAGAGTTTCTTGCTATCACCTATCGTTTGTTATCTGCTCGCGTCGCGAATGCTCATGATGGTCGCCGCCAAGGCGTCCACCTCGGTTTGAACTGATTCATCGACTTGTCTCCGCGCGTCGTCGTGGCCGGCGGCTTGTCTTCGCGCGTCGGCTTGCATCATGACGCGCCACTTGTCCTTCAAATCTACGCTCGTTCGTTGCTGCGCGAAGACGTCTCGTTGGTTGCGAAGGATGATCGCCCACGCACCGAGACCAAACCTTTCGACGCCCTCACGAAGGCACTGTTCCTCGGCGTACGACCACTTGGTTCGCTTTCTGACGATTCCGGGCGCCGGTGACGAGAAGTTTCTTCGGGGCGTGCGGTGACTGACTTCTTCCCACGACAAATGCGCCAGCGGCTCGACGCTTTTACTCGACGCTTTCGGCGGCCGTACCGGCGTCGACTGTTCCTCTGGTTCGGCGAAATCATCATTTTGAGACTCCCACTCCACCGTTCTCGCGCTCTTCTTGCGTTCAACGCCGATGTGCACTCGTTTCGGCGGAGATGCGACGGTCGCCTTGGACGTGCCCGCTTTCGACGACGGCGACGGCGGCGCTTGTTGACCCGTGCGAAGTAAACTCTCGTACGCATTCGCGCTCATGGCGCCTCGCATGATCAAACCACGATTTACCACAATGCCTCTCGCCTCCGTGTCGATCACCGCGTCCACTCGGCTCAAAAAGCTCTTCCCAGCCTTGGTCTTCAAGTCGTCGCAGAGCGTCTCCAACAGCTCCACGACACCCTCCCGGGATATCACCTTTTTTTCCCAATTCGACGGTAATTTCCCTCCGTTCCCCGCCGCCTTGTGCACGAACTCGTACGTCTTCTTCACCTCGTCATCATCCGTCATCGCGTCCAACGCCCCGTTCTCCGCCTGCGCTTCCACCGACCGCCACCGCGCCCAAAATCGTTCCAACGCCTTCCAGCGCGTCGTCGTCTTCGCCCCCTTCCCCTTGGTCCCACCCGTCGCATCGGACCCTCTGATCGTCCCGAGCGCCCACTCCATGCGCGCCACCATCCCCGCCCGTCGCACCTCGACCGGCGCCGGCGCGTACGATTCCAAAGACCGCGCGCACGTCTCCATAGCCGCGCTCCTCGCCTCCTCGTCAGCCTTCTTCCCATCATCTTTCTCACCATCATCAGCATCATCATCATCGTCCTCCATCGCGCGCAGAGACGTGGTCACCGCCAACACGCACAGCGACACCCGCATGCACGAATTTTTCGTCGCGTACGTCTCGACCCGACCGGCGTCGATCGTCTTCGCGCAGTGTTCCCACACGCGGTGCTTGACGTCGTCCGGGACGTTGGGATCCGCGAGGACGTGTTCGAGCGACCAGAGGAGACGTTCATCCGCGTCGGCATCGCGCGGTGGCGGTCTCGCGCGTTTACGGCCCATGACGACGAATTATTATTTTTCGATTCGCGCGGGCCGAGGTGAGAGGTCGTCCGTCGCGCGCGGGTGTGGCGTCGCGCGGAATCTGGGAATTTCAAAGTCACGCGGCTGTCGCCCAGCGCAGCTCGAGCCCGGCGGCGTTGTACTTTCTACTTTCTCTACTTTACAATGAATGACTAGCTACGACGCGAGATGGGGAGGGAGTAAATCCTCGCGGTGAATGGATCTGAGGTACCGCGCGCGCTCGGTGAAGTGGCCGAAGGATGGGAGACGCTCGAGGAGACGCGCGGCGCCGACGACGGCGGGACCTCGGGCGCGCCAGTCGGCTTCGGTGGAGTGCGCCGAGGCGCGCGAGAATCGTCGCGCAAAGGCTGGAGAGTGAGGGTCGATCGGGTCGTGGCCGTCGATGTGGCCGGCCATGGGGGTGCCGATGTCGTCCTCGACGATGAAGGTGCGATATTTGGCGTGCGCCGAGGGTCCGTGTCGACGAATGTCGTCGAGCATGACTTGGCCGAAGGTGTCCTCGATGAAACCGCCCAAGGGGAGGTTTGTCCAACGCTTGAGTCCGTACACGGAGCTCAGAAACCAGGAGGTTCGAGCGACATGAACGGAATCGTAAAATTGCGTCAGAGGGACGAGCTCTAATCCGGGGTGTTGGTCGTACGTACGACGAGGAAGGTGAAACGCGCTGTACCCGGGAAACCGACTCTGATGCGACTTGTCGTGCGCCAACGTCGTGCTCGTCGGAAACCCGCAGTAAGCGACGGATTCGTCCGTCTCCATGATGTCCAGAACGGCTCGCATGGGCACATCGCGCGTGAATACTCGATCGTGCTGCGCGACGAGCACGTACGGCGTCGTCACGCGCATCATTCCCCGCTTCAACGCGTGTCCGAACCCGTGGCGCTGCTCGAGTCGAAGAATCTCCGCGCCTCGCAACGGGCTCGTTCCATCGCGCACCAACCACGATAATCGATCGAGATACGCCTCGTATCGCGCCGCCCCGTCTTCATCCACCTGTCCGCTCCTAAACTTACTCTTCGCTCGCAACTTGACGCCGTCGCAGACCACCAAGAGACGCGTCCCCGTCGACGGCGAGGCGCCCGCGTGTCGAGCAATGGACGCCACCGTCTCTTCGATGAGCACGGTGCTCGGGTGCGAACGACACGGCGACGTGGTGAGGACGATCGTCACCTCGGATTCTTCGCCCCGCATCGACGTTTCACCGCGAGTGTCGTCGCGCATCGTCGCGCATCGTCGGCAAAGAATGTCGGTTGCCCAAACCCTGGAGCCCACCCCCTCGACGTTCTGCGCAAAGTTGAATGGTTTGAACGCGCCGCGCAACGCGAGAAAACGTCATCTTAGGAGACTTTTTTGAAGACGTAAAAGCGCTGCGACGCGCCCCAACTCACCGGTAAACGAATGGGGTCATCGGTAACTGTCGAGAACGCGTCGAATGCGGCGAGTTTATCGCCGTAGTCGATCACAAACGCACCGGGAAGGAGCTCCGCGGCGAGTTTGGCACACGCCGCGTCGTGCACGGCGTCGTCCCAACAGAGCGACGTGAGAACGATCAAACCGACGTTTTCCAGCGATGCGGAGAGCATGTCCGCGTGGATGAATTCGATGTTCATCGATTCATTTCGTTTGGAGTCGATTTCCGCGCGCACGCTCGTCGCGGTGTCGTGGAGCGCGCGCAGAATTTCAAATCCTTGACTCGTCGGTACGCCGAGCGCCAAGGCGCCGTAAAATACGAGCCATCCCGCGCTGCTTCCGAAGACGACGTACGCCAATCCATCGCGTTGTAATGTTTGTGCGCGCGTTTTGAGTTCAGGACACCGCACGAATAACTCAATCCACGAGGAAAAAGGCGTCGATCCGTACGCGAAATTTTCCGAGCTCCAACCGTGCGCCGCGGCAGCGCCGTCCACCTCCGCCAACAATTTTCCTCTCCACCCGTCGTCGGCCTCGAGCGCTCGCAGTCTCTCACACACGACGTCGAGATGCATCGCATCTTCCACGACGTCCTCGTCGTCTTCTCGCACGCACCGCACCAACTCGAGCGTCGAACGAGACTCGTTCGCCGCCCCCGGAACGGCGACGTCTCCGCCGGTGACGCTCTTCGGTAAATCTTCTAAAACCTCCCTCTCCTCTAAATACGCTTCAAACTCCGCCAAAACCCGCGTGACCTCGTCTTCGATTATTTGCAACGATTTCGCCTCCTCGTCGCCCGCGAGCGCGCGCTCGAGGTCAACCTCCAGGCGACCCGCGCGATGTCGCCACGTCTCGAGCGCGCGTAGACAGTCTCGCAGCTTACTCTGCACCAATCGTCTCTTCACGCTCGCGTCTTCGCCCATACGCTCCTTCAAGATGAAATCGTACGCGAATGCGCGCTCACGGAGCGTCCGCGCGCGACCGCAGCCGTGAAGCGCGCGGCGAAGGCGACGCACCTCGGTCGTTACGGAAGACGTTGATGTCTCGTCATCTTTTCTCTCATCGGACCCACCGTCGACGCTCGACGCGCCCTCGCGCGACGCCATGCACGCCGTCGTCGTCGATCGGTGTTCGACGATGCGCTCGAGGGCGCGCGCGCGCGCCGTTCGCGCGTCGACGACGGCGAGTGCGGGAAGCGAGCTCCCCACTCTTCCGCGCTCGTCGTCGAAGGATGTCCACCGAGAGCGCGGCGCGACATGTCGCGCGCGCGGTCGCGGATCCGTCCGAGCGATCGGTCGAAGACGTCGTCTTTGAGCGCATCGCCGAGCGAGACGCTCGATCGGCGCGCGGATCGACGGCGTTGGCGCGCGATTTGTTCCAAGAACAGGATGAATTGCTCGCGCGCGTCGCGGACGTCGAAACTCGTCGCGTCGAGGCGGAGAGACGCGCGAGAGAGAGCGAGGCGCGCGCGGTTTCGCTCGAGGAAGAGTTGGCGCTGGCGCGCGCGCGCGGAGAGGGGGCGTCGTCCTCGGGAGGGAAGGTTGACGAGAAGGAACAAACGACGAGGCTCAAGGCGGAGGTGGCGGAGGCGTACAAGAAGCACTCCGAGTCGAATCAAAAGATGATGGAAACCCGAGAAGCGTTGGAGAAGGAAGAGATGGCTCGAGCGCAGGTGGAGCGAGAGTTAGCCGCGCTTCGTGGGGACATGGAGCGCATGCAAAGACGAGTACGAGATGCGGAGAAGGCGGCGGCTGTTGCGCGCAAGGCGGAGTCGCAAGCGCTGGATGAGGCAGAATCGCAAACGGCGCTCAAGAACGCCGTGATAGGACGAGTGGATAAGCTGGAGAGAGATAATGAAGATCTCTTGAAACGACTGATGGAATTCAAGATGAAAGAAGCCGAAAAGATGAATGAATTGAATGATCTGTACGACGATTTGATGCGTCAGAAGAAGAGCGCCGAGTTGACAGCCAAGGCTGAGAGTCTGGCGGAGGCTTCAGCGGCGAGCATGAAGGCGTTATCGATGTCGACGGTGATGAACAACGCCATACCTTCGAAAAAGCGCCATATTTTACAGGGAAATAAAGGTGGGACGCACCGTGTAGCGTTATCGCACGACGGGTTCACCGTCGCCTGCGCAGGAGAGGACAACCTCGTCGCCATGTTTGACGCCAACACGGGCGTCCGAACCGGCGATCTTTCGGGTATGCTCGGAGCTGTGTTGGATGTCTCGTTTTCTCCCGACGATTCTCTCGTGTTGGGAACATCGACAGACTGCGCGCTCCAGCTTTGGGACGTCGCCACCGGTCGAGCCAAGCACAGGCTCACCGGACACGCTCAGAAGGTCACGTCGGCTCGTATCAGCCACATAGACGGTAAACGCGCCATCTCGTGTTCACAGGATCGAAACATAAAACTTTGGGATCTCAATCGAGGACTCGCGACAGGTTCCATGTTGACTCCGAGTAACGTGTACTCCGTCTGTTACGACGCCACCGAGCAGCAAGCGTTCTCCAGTCACTTTGATGGAGCAGTTCGTGTTTGGGACATTCGCACGAACAGAGTGGATCGAGAAAGCATCGTTCACGCGAGTCCAGTCACGTCCGTCGTCTTCATGCCGAATCAAAACGAGATTTTGACGAACAGTCGAGATAATTCGCTCAAACTTGTCGATATTCGAACAATGGACGTCGTGAAGAGCTTCTCCGCGCCCAAGTATCGAGTGGGAACAGATTGGAGCAATCCATGCGTCGCACCGGATGGAGCGCACATCGCTTCCGGTGGAGCAGACGGTGGGGTATTCATTTGGCGAGTGAAAGACGGGCGTTTGATGATGACGCTTCACGGCCACGACGCGGCGGTGGCGACCTGCGCGTGGAGCGCCTCGGGCGGACTCGCGAGCGCGTGCAAAAATGGCGTGTGTTTATTATGGGAATAGCGAGTAGGTTTAGGTAGTTTGTTTATAGATTCCTGTTTCTGTTGATCAATGATTTCAATCGACTAATAGTGGAGAGACTAGTTGGCAGAAAGTCTCTTTTGGAGAGCGTCGATGCTTCCTCGCCACGACGAAATTTTCGCTCCAAGCTCTCGCCATTCAGCGCCGCTGAACACGCGATCGGTGCATCTGGTGAAGACAACTCGCTTGTTGATTTGATCCATTTTCGCATCGACGACACCCGCACCGACAGCTCGCACCACACACTCCTCGACTTCGGCTTCTTCGCACTGAAGCGCGTCCTTGATTTCAGAGTACGCGCAGTCGCCCTTCTTCCCGAGCGTCGATAAAGCCATCGTGCGCATCTTCGTCATGCACTCGTCGGCATCTAAGCCCAAATCCGATATGACAGATCCACTGGACGCGATGAGCGCGTTGTAATCGCTCACGGAGCCGGTGAGGAGGGTGGACAACAGTTTGAAGACGGCGGCGTCAGAGGATTGCAAGCCTTGCACACCTTTGAGCGCTAAGAAGTCACCGTGGTACATCGTCGGCGAGGCGATGAAGGCGCGCGCGGTCTCCTTGGCGATTTCAGCCGCCTCTCCGACCGCTCCCGCATCATTCTCAAAAGTCGCTAAATACTTGATCATGGTTGAGAACAACTCCTCCTCGCGGTCGCCCAACTTGCGAAGCAGATCCACCGACAACTTGAGCACTCCGCGTTGAATCTTGACATCGCTCCCCCACGCCTTCGCATCGCCCGCGTGCGCGATGAGCATGGGCAACACGGCTTTTTGTTCCGCCGCGACGCAATACGCCGCAACCTTTTCAAACAATTCGAGCTTGGTTCCGACGTCCGCCCCGCTCGCGTCGTTGTACACGGCGATCGCGCACCGCACCCGCAACCCCACGCGTTCACTCACGCTCGCCGTCACGCACTCCATCACGCGCTTCACCGCGTTCGCGTCCTCTCCCGCCAGATTCGCCATCACCGCCACCACGCCGCTCACCTCCTTATCCCCCCCGTCCGAGAAGAGCGTCTTCGCGTGCGTCGCCAGCGCCTCGAAAACCTCCCCCTTTGGTTTCGCGCTCAACGCCTTGGCAAACTTCTCCGCCTCCCCGTCCTCGCGCACCCGGCCGTCTCCATCCTCTCTCGCGCCGTCTCCACCGTCACCACCGTCACCACCACCGACGACGTCGTCGTCACCCGCGCGCTCGTCCTCCCCGTGGATCAAAACCCCCACCACGCGACACGCCGCCACCACCGCCGCGCGCGCGCCCTCTCGCCCCTCCCTCGCGCTCTCCACGAGCGTCATCGATCTCGATCGATCGCGTCGTCGTCCGTCGTCCGTCGTCGATCGTCGATCGTCCTCTGCCGTCACGCCGTCCGTCGTCACCCGTCGTCATCCATCATCATTCCTCGCGCGCGCCCGCCGCCGCCTCGCCTCGCGCGGGGGCGATCGTCATACGTGTCGTGATCTCGATGATGGGTGTTTGAGAGACTCGAGTACGAGGTATGGATGGACGTGCACACACAGCGAGACATCGACGATTCGTGACTCGACGACGAGGCCTTTATCCGTGTGTCCGAACTAAATCATGTCGGACCGACGACGCGCGCGACGGGCGCGTCGCGTCGCGTCATCACCGGTCGAGCGGGGCGTGGTCGACTCGGCGCGCGCTGTCTCTGTCTCTCGCGCGCGAGTCCACGCGGAGGTGGAGATGCGTTCGGTGGTGGTGATGGACGCGGGACGTGGGAGCGGGGGGGGACACCAGACGCGTGCGCACGCTCGTAATCATCATCATCATCATCTCCAATCGCATCACCACCTGATGGATGACGACGACGAGGCGGGGGTGGACGTCGTCGAGGACGAGGATGAGGACGAGAGCGCGCGAGGACGACGACGGTGGGCGACGCGAGCGTTGAGCAGGGCGCGCGCGATGGTGGAGACGCTGTGTGGGGAGGATGTCGTCGAGCGCGCGGGGCGAGGGGGCGGGCGACGAGGGGCGGCGGAGGAGGTGTACGCGGAGACGTGCGCGAACGCCGTGAACGGGACGGAGATCGAGCGACAGTTGAGTCTCTTGGAGATTTTACCGACTGGGTGCGATTCCATCGATGAGTTGCTCGGTGGAGGGTTGAGACAAGGGCAGGTGATCGAGTTTACGGGACCGAGCGCGAGCGGAAAGACGCAACTGTGTCTGAGCGCGGCGGCGAGTTTCGCCGCGTTGGGACATCGAGTGGTGTACGTGGACACTACGGGTGGGTTTTCGGCGATGCGAGTGAAACAGTTTCATCGTGGATTCTTCACCGAGGACGCGGATAAGATGGAGGTGGCGCAACATTTGAAGCAGACGCTGAATTTGATCGCCGTGCACAGCTGTCACGACGTATTTTCATTGTTACACTTGCTCTCGCAGCTCGGTGAAGAGGCGAGCGAGGACGATAATAATCCAGAGCACGCCACGATGGGACTGCTCGTCATCGATTCTTTGTCTTCGCTACTCTCTCCGCTCCTCACCAAGGCGCATCATCAGGGATACACCATCATGGCCACCGTCGCCGCCATGCTTCGAGGCTTGGCGGCGACGCGCAAGACGGCGGTCCTGTACACCAACCACACCGTCAGCGCCGGTCAAGATTCTCTGGCGGACGATCACGGAAGTAATCTGAAACCCGCCCTGGGCGCGCGCTGGACCTCGGTTCCTCACAGAAGAATACGTTTAGATAAGATTCCCGGCACGGGGTGGCACTCCGCCTCCGTCGCCTACGGCGTCACCGCCAAACCGGCGAAATATCGCGTCCGTTCGAACAACATTCACAGCGATCCGACCGCGTGATCGCGTCGTTCGCGCATTCGCACTCTCGTCCGCGTCCACGATCGCGGTCGAGTGTACCATAATAGACCCGCTCACGCGTTGTAAAATTCATCCTCGGCGTCGCCGTCGGCTCACCCGCCAGCCCCCGACGTGACGATCGTCCGCGACGAGCGACGAGGTCTTCACACGACGACGCATCGACGCCCGCGCGTGAAGACGCGCGAACGAACGAACGCTCGACGAACGTCCTCGCGACGCGCCGTGGGACGAACATGCGCGCCATCGTCGGGGCGCGAGCGTCCCCGGCGCGCGCCGCCGCGTCGGGACGATGCACGGTGGGGACGCGACTCGCGAGAGCGACGACGGTGGCGTTGCGAAGAGCTCGAGGAGAACGATCGGTGAGAGACGCGCGAACGTACGTGTTCGCGCCGTTAGTGCGACCGGAACCGGCGAAAGGGGACCTTCCGCTCGTGGACCCGGAAGATTTGTTGTTGGTGGATGGCGAGTTGGGGCCGGTGGTTCGTCCGGAACCGAAAGACTCGGACGTGGCGCGCGAGGCGTGGTATTTGCGAAACATTCTCACCGCGGACGTGTACGACGTGGCGATCGAGTCTCCCTTGGAGCTCGCGCCGAGATTGAGCGAACGGATCGGGGCGAACATTTACCTCAAGCGCGAGGATTTGCAGCCGGTGTTTTCGTTCAAGCTTCGAGGGGCGTACAATAAGATGAAACAGTTGACGGAGGAGGAGCGAGCGAGAGGCGTCATCACGTCTTCCGCGGGTAATCACGCGCAGGGCGTCGCGCTCTCGGGACAAAAGTTGGGATGCAAGGCGGTCATTGCGATGCCGGTGACGACGCCGGCGATTAAAGTTGAGGCGGTGCGTCGTTTGGGCGGCATCGTCGAGTTGGTCGGTGAAAACTACGATGCGACGCAAGCGTACGCGAAGAAGCGTTCCGAAGAGGAAGGTTTGACGTACATTCCCCCCTTTGACGATCCGTACGTGATCGCGGGTCAAGGAACGGTCGGTGTCGAACTGTTGCGCCAGTTGCCCACGACGGAAATTGTCTTCGTTCCGATTGGCGGCGGGGGTCTCGCCGCGGGCATCGCGGCGTACATCAAAGCCATTCGACCGGAAGTGCAAGTCATCGGGGTGGAACCCGCGGGGGCCAACGCGATGGCCTTGTCTTTGTCTCGAGGTGAGATCGTTAAACTGTCCAAGGTGGATGGTTTCGCAGATGGCGTCGCGGTGCGCGAACCGGGTCGCGACTGCTTTGAAATTATTCAAAACATGATCGACGGTATCATCACCGTGAAGACGGATCAGATCGCCGCCGCCATTAAAGATGTCTTCGGCGACACTCGCTCGATCCTCGAACCCGCGGGGGCGGTGGCGGTCGCCGGAGCCAAGGCGTACTGCGCGGCGCACGGAGTCACTGGAAACGTCATCGCCGTCACGTCGGGCGCCAACATGAACTTTGATAGACTTCGTGTCATCTCTGAGATTGCGGATCAGGGTGGTAAGGAAGAAGCTACTTTATTGAGCATCATCCCGGAGAAGAATGGTGCATTTAAACGATTTGTTGAGACTGTGGGTGACATCAACATTTCCGAGTTCAAATATCGTGTGCAAGGGCCCAACGCTCGAGTGTTGTATTCGATTGAAGTTTCCGACATTCAAGCGGTTCAAGACACCATGGCGAGAATGCAAGCCTTGGGTTTCGAGACCGTCGACTTGTCGAACGATGCCACGACGCAATTCCACCTTCGTCACATGACTGGAGGACAAAGTAAAGTCCCGAATGAGAGACTGTACAAGGTTGAAATCCCCGAGCGCGCCGGCGCGCTCGGGAACTTTTTGGACTTTATCAGCCCCAGGTGGTCAATTTCCATGACGCACTACCGTAACGACGGTGGACGCGTCGGACAAGTCCTCTTCGGCGTGCAAGTTCCCGATGACGAGCGAGAAGATTTTAAAAAGTGTCTCGACGGATGCGGGTACAAGCACGACGACATGAGCGCTAACGTGGCGTTCAAGACGCTCTTCGGGTGAGTTAGCTTTCATTAGTAGATTTAGATGTAACGAACATATCGCGCAAGCACATAAATTTTACAAGTCAACCTTCACCTCGAGTCTAGGCACCGTCACGTGATACGAGCCGACGTCGACGTCGAATGAAAACTTCTCCTTGGACCCCACCGCGCCCTCTACCTCCGGCGCGACGCTCTGCACGTCCCAACGCAAGCAACCTCGCACATGATCGTTGAGTTCGTACTCGGCCGATCGCAAGCGCTTTTTCTCCTTCTGAAACGTCTGCAATTGCCATCGCAATCCCCACTCACCATCGGTGGCGTTATACTCGCCGACGCCTCGAAGCGACAACGGTCCGTAATCGACGCGTCGACTATACAGTTCGATCCTCTTCTCCTCCGGATCTAGAACCAATTTATTCATCGCTCGCCAAAACAACGGCGTCATCGCCTTCTCGTCTCTCTCGCTCTCATCTTCCCCGTCCATCGATTCCGCTCGCTTCACCGCCACTCGATACCTCCGTTCTCTCGCGTCGAACGTCATCCCCACCCGCGTCGTCCCGATCGTCTTGCTCACCTTCAACCTATACTCCGGGCACAGCTCGAACGTGTACTTTTCGTTCACTTCGTTCAAACGCGTCTCACACCGCGTCAACGCATCGCTCGCCGCGCGCAGGATCGATCGACACCGTCCACCGACGCCTCTCGCGCGCGTCGCCCCGTCGTCTCCCATCCTCTCTTCCGCGTCCTCCGTCGTCTCCCCGTCCCGTCGTTCGTTCGGCGTTCGTCTCCGCGAGGCGAGACTCGTCCGTGGACTCGCGCGCGATTCGACCGTCTCGCGCTCGCCACCGCGTCGTCGTCCGTCGCGCCCTCGTCCGTCGTCCGTCGACGTCTGTCGCGCTCGAATTGAAAAAATTGAAATTTCAATCCATCCATCCATCCATCCATCCATCCATCCATCCATCCACCATCCGCGCCGACGCGGTGAGGGACGGACGCGCGTCGTCGAGCGGTGAAGACGCGCGTTCGTTCGATGGTTTTCGCGTTCGCGCACGATGGTTTTCGCGTCCGCGTCGTCCCTCGTCGCGCACCGTCGCACCGCCGTCGTCGTGTGCGCGACCCATTCGTCGCGAACGCGGCGCGACACCGAGACGCGGGACGCCGGGACGCCGGGACGGGACGCGACGGGACGCGTTCGAGGATGGCGAACGTGACGACGGCGAGGACGATGGCGCGAGTCGCGGCGTCGATGGCGACGACGACGACGAGGCGCGCGACGAGAGCGACGACGACGAGACGGACGGCGGTGACGGCGGCGGCGATGACGACGACGGGGACGACGACGACGACGACGACGACGCGCGCGATGGGCGCGGGAGGACGACGCGGGAGAGACGGAGGCGGATTCGCGTTCGCGCAGCGGTCGGTGCGCGCGTTCGCCGGGAAATCGTCCGAGAATCGAGGGAAATCCAAGACGGCGACGGAGGGCGCCGGCGCCGACGACGGCGAGGCGGTGCTCGACGAGGACTTTGACGTCGAGGAGGAGGTGCGCGCGGACGAGGAGGGCGAGGAAGATGGGGACGCGATCGACACCGCGGGGACGGAGTACGGAGAGATGGCGCTGGACGCCCTTCGACAGGCGCTCGAGGGAGACGGGCTGAGGGACGAGTACGATATTTTCTCGTTTCGCGTGAACACGGCGCGTCGGCGCGTCTTGGTGAGCGTGGATAAGTTGAATGATAAGTTTGGATCGCCGACGCTGGATGAATTGACGGCGATCGTGCGCGCGCACAACGCCATCTTAGACGAGCGCGGTTTTCCGGACGACGTCGCGGTGGAGGTGGCGAGCCCAGGGGCGACGAGAAAGCTGCGAGTGCCGAGCGACTTGAAACGGTTTCGCGAGCTCGTCATGGACGTCACGTACAAGGGAGAGGCGGAAGATCCGAGTTCCACCGCGAACGTGACGAAAACGATGGAGATCACGGATATCACGGATTCGGAGGTGGAGTGGAAGCTCGCGGACGTGCCGGCGAATCGTCCGGCGAAAAAGGGAATGGGTATGAACAAGAAGAGTCGAGAGTGGCGTCTTCGAATGCCCCTTGACGCAGTTATTAGGGCGAATTTGTTCATCGATATTTGAAGACGCTTTTTAATTTTTTGCTAGATCACGGCTTTTACTACACACCTAAAGTTTACGTTCGTCAGCGCTGAAAGATATCGCTCCCACCGAGCGCTCGCGATACAAAATCAAACATACTCCACGTTATCGCCTGCTGAAGCGTTCTGCGCGCCACTCTCGGTAACGATCCAACCCAGAGCGCTTGGACGCCCTCCTCCTTTAAGATGTTGAAAAGTGAAACCGCCGGGGCTTTCAGCGCGCCTTGACTCGATGTCATCATCCGCCCGAGTTGGACGCGCGTCCGAATAACGTCTGGCGGGTGCGTGATGAAAGTTGCCCCGGCTCCCGCGAGAGCCCCCGCGATAAAGGTGTCCATGGCGCCCGCCTCACGCTGCTGCATGCGCGCCAGTTCGTGCATGAAAGACCGGGTCTGAGTAAATAATAGTAAATTTAACCCCGAAAACGGTGCGTCTCGAGCGACCGTGCTACCCAGTCCTGAAAACAAGCCCCCTGCCCCTTCTTTACGTGCAATGTTCACGAACGTCGACACCAGCCCCCTCGGCGTCCCACCTCCCGCACCGGCGTACTCCATCCGAGTCTTCACCACGGTGATTGGGTTCAAAAGCACGGCCGCAACCATTCTCGCCGAGCATCCTGCGCCGAAGGTCATCGCCGATCGCTCGAATGAGGTGGCGTTTTCCCTGTTAAAGCTCGACGTGAGCTCCTTCGTCACGCGTTCGAGCAAGAAAAAGTACAATCCCGCCCCAGCCGTCGTTCTCACGATCGACGCGCTCACACCGCTCCACAAACCTTTCACGCCGTTCTTTTCCACCACGCTCGACGCGACGGTGACCATCCCTCGCGCACCCCTGAGCTTCTCCGCCTGCATCTTCGTCTTGACAACCTCGAACGGTTGTAAGAGCGCGCTCGACACCAATCCCGCCGAGGCACCACCAAGGAAGCTCGCCGCTGGATTTTTCTTCCCTCTTCCGTCTCGCGCGCTCGTCGTCTTCGTGGTGGCGCTCTCCGTTCGACCCATGGCGTCTCCCCTCTCGACCGCGACGAGAGGGCGAATGACGTAACGTTGTCCCGGCGACCTCAGTGCGCGCACGTCTCGATTTCCCGCCGTGATGCCCCCGGTGGCGCACCCGAACGCGGTGGCGCTCTGGAAATCCAAAGATGTCAAGGCGTGGCGAGCCGCGATCGAGGCGTACGACACGCGATTGGACGCCCTCAACAGGGGCGAACGGTTGAAGGCGCTCGATGCGTTCGTGCGGATAGAGCTTCCTCGAAAGGTGGCGTCGCGCGCCGAAAAGGCGAGCGGGTCGAAGGATTCTGGAGCGAGATTGTTTAAAGATGAATACGTCAAGGTGGTGGATTGGAAGCTGTCGAGGGGGAAGTTTCGTCCGGGACTGATGAAGTACGCGCAAGCGCTCGACGACAATGCGATACAACGAGCGAGCAAAGAAGCCTTCGCTCTCGCGCACAGTAAAGACAGTCGTAAAGGGAATCTGGTGGATGCGATGAATCCTTTGATTGCTTTGAGAGGATGCGGCCCGGCAACGGCTAGCGCCTTCATGTCATGCGCCGACGAGCGCTTTCCTTTCTTTTCGGACGAAGCTTTGGCAGTCGTGATTGGAAACGGAAACAACGACAAAGATCGCTACTCTCTTCCCAGGTACCGAGAGTTCATGAAAGCCCTGCAGCAACGTAGCGATGAACTCGGGGCCGAAGATCTCACCGCGTCTAAGCTCGAAACTGCCCTCTGGTCTGCTGCTGCGCTGACGATGCCGAGAAAAGTGACCGGGAAGAAGAGCACTTGAAGTAGTTCATCCGTGATAGTTAGATTGATAGCGCGCGCTCAATAATGATTACAAATTGTTATATAATAGCTTCCGTCTAGATGCCGTGATTCAAAACCATTCTGTTTCAATTTCATTCTTCGCATGCATTGTCGAACAGTTGAGGGAGATTTGTTTTAATCACGTCGACCAACTTTTGGACATTCAACGGTTTCGGGGTGAAGTCATTCATCCCAACTTGCAAACACTCGTTCTCACTCATTCCTTCTATCCCCGAAGAAACACCAACGATCGGTATCAACGATTTTGGTGGTGCGAGTGAACGAATTTTTTGCGTAGCTTCCAATCCATCCATGATGGGCATCTGGCAATCCATGAGAATCAAATCGAAATCATTTTCAGGTTTCGCGTGTGCGTCCAACGCCTTTTTACCATCCGCTGAGATTGTCACTTCGACGTGACCAATTTTTCGGAAAAAGGCTTTGACAATCATCTGCGTAGGCATGCTATCCTCGGCGTACAGGACTCTGATTGTGCGCGACGGATTGAACGGTGCCTTTTCTTCGGTCTCATTACCATCAACATTCTTTTGAGAGTTGACGTTGAGCTGAAGCCGGACTTCTTCATTTTGTTCCAGTTTGAAGCTAGCGCTACGCACCAGCCTAACTCGCGAGAGTTCGTCCTTCCCGAGCGCTGACAACATGTCTTTGACGGTGACGGCGAGACACTTGACCGGACCCTTTGCTCGCACGGTCGCAGTGCGGTATCCGTGGGCGAGTGACTTCTCTCTTATACCTTGCATTGCCTTCAAAAATGCGATTTCACCAACTATTTCTCCCGCCTCGCGCACAACGAGAACGTCAGACTCCTTTTCTCGATCAATCGCATCCAAATTGACTCCGACTGCGTCCATCAGTACTTCACAGTATCCCTCATTGATGAAGTACATCACCTCTCCGATCGCTCCTTTGTGCATGAGAATATCACCATCACTGAATTCGACCAATGAAAACGCAGGTTGTAGTAAAGCAGCGAGCGGATCAGTTCTGATAGCGCTAGCAATTTCTTCCTCTGTGACTTCCACCATAGCGTGCGGCAACTCGGTGAGCGGACGAGCAAGTGGTTCCTTGCCGTCTCGCGTGATCCAAGGATGTTGCATCACTTCAGCGATTGTGAGACGTTTTGCGGCATCAACACACAACATCTTTCGGAGCAGATCTTCGAAAGTCTCCGACAACTTCTGGGTATCCGGGAATTCGACGTCTCGACTGCGCGCACTGGCGACAATCTGATACACAGTCTTGCCGGTGAATGGTACTCTCGCCGTGGCCATAGAGTAAAAACACACGCCAAGTGACCATATGTCCGCTTTGAAAGGATCGTAACCGGATTCATCCAAGCAATCTGGGGCTAAGAAAGCAGGTGTTCCGACGAGACGTTTCTCAACTCCGTCGGAAGCCACCAAGTCGTGGATGAAACTCACTCCAAAGTCTGCCAATTTAACTTCACCATCGGCGCATAAAAGCATGTTCTCTGGTTTGAGATCCATATGAGCGATATGCAACGAATGAAGATAATCCAAACCGAGGACTATATCCCGAGCGTACCTTAGTAATACGTGTTCTTGTATGGGAACCGTGTTGAACCGCGTGAAAATCGGTCCACTTTGACAGTACTCTAAGACTAAGATAAGCTCTTTCTTCGACTCATCGTCGATCACTTCGTGCAGCGTGCGAATATTGGGATGATTCAGCTTTTTCAGGACGGCTATCTCTTTCCGCACCGCCTTTAAACTCCCAACTCTGGAGTGCGTCCACTTGACTGCGTAGAGGCTATTGTCCTGTTGATTCATCGCTAGTTTCACCTTTGAGTGCGATCCACGCCCCAGATCCTTGATCAAAATGTACTCATTCAGGGAATCAAAGCTACGAGTACCGAGTTTCACTTCTTTTGTCGTCATCTTTGACGTATGCTTCGTCGGAAGCACCCCCGTGGGGGTTCCGCTCGACGTCCCCGAAGGTTCGCTCATCGACCCGCTGTCCGTCGCTTGAAAACGCCCTTCGTCCGTTTCTTGACTCTCTCGATCGCTCGATCCCGACGTAGACGCGTGAATATTCAGGTCCACGAGTCTCTGATGCAACTCCGCCGTGTTCCAGTTCCCCTCGTCCGCGTGCGCGCTCGACGACGAGCGGTCCCTGGCCTCCATTCGTCCGTCTCGGCCACCCACATCGCAGCCTCCCGCGTCGCCTCCGTCCCCCGACTCCCCCCGCGCGCCGCCGTCTCGACGCGCGTCGTCCTCTCTTCCGACGTTCACGTCCGTCATCGCCTCCGCGACGACGCCCGCGGGTCCCTCCTCGCGTCCCTCTGTGCGGTGCGGCGAGGGGCGCGCCACGTGTACCGGCGAGCGCCGAGCCCACCATCTGCCATCGACGAGTCCCAAACCTCCATCATCGTCGGCACCTCTTCCGGTCGCGTGAGTGGGATTGATCGATGATTATGATTAATGTTTGCGCGCGACTGATGTGTTCCGTTCGTCGCGAGAGCGAGGGACGGACGAGGTCGAGAGTCGACGGCGCGGTCGAGGGATCGAGCGATCGAGCGACGCGTCGTGTCGATGGACGTCGAGGCCGAGGTGGACGCCCTCGTGCGTGAGTGTCGCAGGCTCGGAACGACGGAGGCTCGAGGCGTGGTGGTGAAGTTTGGACGCTTGGTTCGAGACGAGCGGTGCGCAGACATCTTTGAAGCGCTGAACGGAACGCTGCGGGCGGCGAAAAAGAGGAAGAAAATAACGTTCGAGGGGGAGATGCTCTTACAGGGCGCGCACGATGACGTGGATATCGTCGTGTTGGTGTAGATGACATAGCTATTACAGACGAGCGTACGAAAAGAAAAATAACAGCGCGCGTTAGTTTAAGGTTGCGACCCAGTCGTTGAGGGCGTCGTTGACGAGTCTCGGATTATCATCCTGGACGCAGTGTCCCTCTCCGTCAAACTGCACGAAGTCTGTTCTGTACTCTCGATTCTTTGGCAGGTTATAGAAATATTGACCCAGCGGGAAATCGAGCGGCGTGATGGTGTCCTTCGTCCCCCACATGATGAGCATCGGACAAGACACGCTAGGCATCAGCTCCTCGGGTCGCGGCCCCGCCGGTCCCGTGAGAATATTTACGAACGCCTTAAAAGCGCCCTCTCTGCTCGCGGCATCGCAAATTGAGCGCACCAGTCCATCGTCTACGCGACTGGGATCCATGTAGACGTTCACCAACGCGCCTCGAACGTTTTCTTCGCCTCTCACGTTATCAAACAGCGGTTTCGCGATGGGTTCGATTTTCAGCACGGTATCGATCAAGGCTAAGACCGCGCTGAAGATAGGAACGATCAACTTGTATTGAAACCCGTATCCATCGAAGTCGCCGTCCAAGCGTTTGACCTTGTTATTCATTCCGCCGGCGCAGTTGACCAACGCGATACCTCTCGTGGATCCGGGCGACTGCGCCGCCACGTGAACGGCGGTTAACGAACCAATAGAATTGCCAACGAGAACGGCTGGCTCACCCACGACGTTTTCGATGAAATCGATCACTTGGTCTCGCCAAAATTCCATCTTGTACTCTGCATCCGGTTGCGACGACGACCCGAACCCGACCAAATCCAACGCGAACACGCGATGGTTCGCCCCCAACGCCTCCAAGTTTTCTCGAAACTGATAACTCGACACCCCGAACCCGTGAATCAACACGATGGCCGGCCCACTCTCGCCGTTACGGCGATATCCCACTCGGTGTCCTCGCCACGAGTGATACCGCACCTCATCGACGCCATCATCGCTCGTCGACGCTCGATCGCTGCTCGTCGACGCCGCGGGTCGACTCGACCACTTTCTCGCGACGATGCTTCGGTGTCGTCTCTCCGCGCGAGCGACCGTCGATCGCACCGGTACCGGTCCCGCGCGCGTTCCGGTCGACATGGCTGGGCGAGCGCGCGATCGACGATGCCGCGCGAACGAACGCCCACCCGCGAGGCGAACGGGCGAGTTCGGGGAGGGGGGCCGAACCCTACGGGCGCGGGCACCGAGGAGCGAGGACGCGCGGCGCGGGTGATGATTGATTGATTGATACTCTCGGTATTACATATATAATGAAGAATCGTGCTTGACCCTGCGTATTATTTATTACTCTCATCTCCCACGCTTCGCGCGCGGCGTGAGTGAGTGTTTCTTCTCTCGCGCCGAGTGACGAGGGACGATCGCAAGGTGGTGACGCGGCGGTTCGTCGTTTTCAAACGCGCCTATTTACACAGCTTCAGAGATCCAGTTGGCCGCTTCCGTGTTTTCCTTGGCCGGGAATTGGTTAATGATGAAGTCCATGGCGACAGCGGCAAAGCCACCGCACAACGGAGCGGTCCAAGTGATCCAGTGGCGTCTCCAGATTTCCTTGATGGCGACTCGAACCGCGGCGTCGCGGGAACGGTTGCGAACGCTGGCGCCGACGGCGCTGGCAAAGGATCGGGCCGGGTTGATCATGCCTCCCGTGGTACCGAAGGTAAGCAAGAGTGCGACAAAGTAGCCGAAACCGATGCACATGGAAGAAGAGAACGCACCTTGCTTGTTAGACTTGTGCGTGGCTTGGACGACGGTGAGGATGAATAACCAGGTGGCGACGCACTCGGAGAAGAAAGTGCGACCGGCGCTCGCGTCCCACACGCGACCACTAGTCAAACCGAGAAGACCGTTCGGATCTTCGCTGCCGTTCAACCAAATGGCAACGAAGCAGATGCCGAGCAAGCCTCCCGCGATTTGAGCGACGATGTTACCCAAGCACTGTTGCAAAGAGATGCGACCAGTGAGCGCGAAGGTGACGCTCACCGTCGGGTTCATTTGAACGACGGTTTCCTTACGGAAGGCGTAGGTGATCAACCCGACGACGATGGTGTAGAAAAGGGCAGTCGTGAGAGTGCTCCCGTAGATCATTTGCGCGGGCACGCACAGCGCGACGTACGTCATGGTGGAGACGAGTTCGAGCATCGCCCCGCGAGCGTTCATCTCACCGGACTCCGGAGCTTGAATGGCGAGCTTCTTTTCAGCCATGGTGATTGTCGAGGTTTGCAAAAATGCGTACGAATGGGTTCTTCGAGGACTCCAAAAGTGTCCCGGACGTTTTCAGACGCGTCTCTGGCGAGTTCGCGCGTCGTCGTGTGCCGCCATCTTCGCTCGTCCCCCCTGCCAAGTCAGCGTGCCAGCGCACGCGTGCCAGCGCATAAAACGTCGATCCATGCGCACGAACCGCCACGTGTACACTCATGGGACTCTTCACACCCACACTATGTGATTTCATCGCCCACACGGTATACGATAAAAAATCAACCCTCCGCGTGGCCTCCGCGTCTCCGGCACACACATCCCGCCACGTGGCGATTCGACTCATCGTCCGATGTCATCGGTCGGTCGGACGCCGAACGGGACGGGACGCGAGCACGCACCGGCGCGCGCGAGGCGGGACGCGAGGACGCGAGGACGCGACGACGCGACGAGGATGACGATGTGGCGAGCGGTGACGATGTCGACGCTGAGACGAGTGGTGCCGTCGATGACGGCGGTGAGAGAGAGAAATCACCGCGTCGTCGGCGTCGCGGCGAGACGCGCGTTCGAACGGCGGGGGAGAACGTTCGCGACGGGAGGGGAGGGTAACAACATCACGAGCGCGCTCATGGAACAGATGCGAGAGAAAATATCCGAGGGACTGGAGGCGCAATCGGTGGACGTGAACGATTTGAGTGGGAACGGTAGGCACGTGTCCATCAAGGTGGTCTCCCAGGCGTTCGAGGGGAAGAGTTCGGTGAATAGACAACGCATGGTGTACAAGTGCATCTGGATGGAGCTCCAAGACCAGGTCCACGCGGTGAACGAGATGGTGACCATGACGCCGGATGAGGCGACGAAAATGTAATTTTATCACTCATTTTATTCATTATGGACAATGCATCTACATCTATCGTACACGCGGCTCACCCGAGAACCCAACCCGCGGCGTTTGACGCGGCTTGGTCCGCCGCGCGTTTCTCCCTCTTTCGTCGTACACCCCACGGAGTACCGCTCGCTTTGCACTCTTTGACACGCTTTAAGATATCTTTTGCCGCATTAAACGTTCCACCCGTGTCCTTTCCGCATCGAAAGCATGTGTTTTCTTTGCCGTTATGCTGCAGGGCGCATCGTTCGCAGAAGTAGTGTCCGCACGTCGTCACGACTGGAAATTTGGCATTCATCCAATGCGTGCCACAGATGCCACAGGATTCGGGCAAATCATCCTCTATCTCTTCGTCTGATTCCTCCGCGTCGCCGTCTTCGCCCAATTTCGCCATGCGTGCCTCGGCCGCCTTGCGAGCTTTTTCCTTGAGCTCCCAGTCTCGGTCGAGCTGCCAACCTTGTTTGTAATCACCTCTGTCGTGTAAAAACTTGCAAGCGTCCCCCCATCCGCAAAAGCCAGTCTGCTTGTAATCTTTGCAAATATCAGGCTTGTAATCCATCACAAACGTCGAACGTATGTTCGTCGCAGCTCGCATTGGTCCGTGCGCCCCTCGGCCTTTTTCGCTCGCGATGGTTTGTTCGCGTCTAAATCCTGCTCTATAGTCTACGTACGCGTTCGTTCCTCGGTACACTTTATCATCTTCAAATCCTTCTGCACGGTCAACGGCGTGTTTTAGCACTTGTTCACGCATCGCTCGTCCATCCATGTCCTTGTGAGTGTCAATCTCGAGCTCAGCCGTCGCTCCCATGTCCCCGCGCGCATTCACGGTTTTCGTGCCTTCGAAAGCAAATCTCTCGTATTTCGCCTTTGCATCGCGCGAGGACGCGACCAGACCCGCGCTTCGCTTTTTACGCGCGCTCGAGTCCGCGTCCTCCTCGGCGTCACCGCCTCGTCCGTCGTCCCCATCGTCATCCGACGAAGACGCCGCTGGACGTTTTCGCACGTTTGCTCTCGCCCCCGCGCCCCGCTTCTTGAACCCGAACGACTTCGTCGTCGTCGTCGTCGTCGTCGTCGTCGCCTCGTCCTCGGCGACGTCGTCCTCGCTCGCGCGTCCCATGACGCGCGCGAACGAACGAACGTCGCGTCGTCCTCGAACTGCGGCGCCCTCGCCTCCCTCGGCTCATTTTTGAAACCCGACGGGAGTCCCTCGTGTGAAGGTGTGTGACTCCTCATCGTGGACGACCGAGCCGACTCGAACCTCGTCCATCCTCTCCAGAGGGAGACTCGTACGAACGAGATGGGTGAGAAGAAGGTCGTGTTGGTCACCGGCGGGAGCGGTCTCGTCGGGAGCGCGATTCGCGAAGTGATCGAAGAGACCAAGCCCGAGGACGAGGAGTGGATTTTCGCCTCCTCCAAGGTGCGACGACGACGAAGGCTCGGGGAGAAGATGGAGCACGAGTGTTGAGATGTTACCGTCCGGAAAAAGCGTTCCGGAAGCGAAACGCGCCCGACACCGCGCGCGCGGGCGTAGAGGAGGGGTGGAGGGAAAGAGAGCGTTACTGACTGGCGGTTTCATCCTTTTCGCGCAGGATGCAAACCTGTGTGATCCGGTTTCCACGGCTGCTATGTTTGACAAGCACCAGCCGACGCACGTCATTCATCTTGCGGCTCAAGTCGGCGGTTTGTTCGCGAATATGGTGCGTGGCGAAGCTGTAGAACGTATATTTTCGACAACGACCGCTTCAGGCTGTGACCACCATGATGAGGATTGACTAACCGATGACTGCTTGTTATGTACGCACTAGAAATACAAGGTGGAGTTTTGGAGGAATAACATCGCTATGAACGACAACATCTTCCAAGAGTGCCACAAACGAGGTTCGTACCGGTACTCAACGCCTATGTGATGAGACACTGACGTTGATCATTCCACGCATCTTAGGTGTCAAGAAGCTCGTGTCTTGCCTGTCGACCTGCATCTTTCCCGACAAGACGACGTTTCCCATCGACGAAACCATGATTCACAATGGCCCGCCGCACTTCTCCAACGAAGGCTACGCGTATGCGAAGCGCATGGTGGACGTGCAAAACCGCATGTACAAGGCGCAACACGGTTGCAATTTCACTGCGGTCATTCCGACGAACATCTTCGGGAAGCACGACAACTTTCACCTCGACGACAGTCACGTCATCCCTGGCTTGATTCACCGCGGTTACCTGTGCAAGCAAAAGGGTGAACCTTTCACCATCTGGGGATCTGGCAAACCGTTGAGACAGTTCATCTTTTCCACCGATCTCGCCAAGTTGATGATCTGGACGATGCGTGAATACGAAGAGGCTGATCCCATCATTCTTTCAGGTGCGTCAGAGAGCTTTTATTACAATTCCACCCACGCGACGCGAGTTTTAATTATTTTTTATTTGCGCGACTGTTTGACTGACACCGTGTGCTTTTGATCGAAAAAGTCGGTGAAGAAGAAGAAGTGAGCATTGCGGATGTCGCACGATCTGTTGCGAAGGCGCTTGACTTCCAGGGAGAGGTCAACTTTGACACTTCTAAGGTGCGTTGTTTCTGAAATTAAAAATAATTAAATACTGACAGATGATTCGAAAACAGGCTGACGGTCAGTTCAAGAAGACTGCGAACAACGCCAAACTCCGCAAATACCTTCCTGACTTCAAGTTCACTCCGTTTGACGAAGCCATGGCCACGACTGTAAAGTGGTTCATGGATAATTACGATACTCCTGGTGCTGTTAGAAAATAATTTAATTAATAACTTTCATGAAATTGCTTGATCATCCATTAAAACAAACATTTTCCACGTTCATTTATTCTCACATCACCGTGGTGAATTGCTTGCCATCTTTATGAATTCACAGACGATTAAACACATTTCTCTTCCTGCAAAATAATAATTCTTACATGATCACGTGCCACGCCAAGCGTCCTCGACTCGAACCGTCAGCACGGTGGGCACGTTGAAGAACATGCCTTGAAACTGCTACTGCAAGTACCCATATTCTTTAATCTTCAGTTGTACTCGACGAAAGCGCGCTCGCTGCTCGTGAACCGTCCGTATCGGAGGAAGGACAAGATAATTAAATTAATTCAACGCTGGCTCTAATTTTGGAATTGGCGAATTTTCGATCGTTCGAAAGAGTTCGAGTTCGATTTCGACTTATGTGTGTGTTACACGCGTGGCCGACTACCGAGATCTAGTTAATAGGACGGATTCGGAGGGATTGGAATGAAATTACGCAGTTCTAATTAATTACAATTAATTTTCTATTTGCTACTGGCTGGTGGTGCTTGTAAAAATGTCTGAGAGTGTGTCTTTATCTTCCAATCCCGTCCATCTGCTACCCCACATGTTCCAAGCAACGAGTTCTTCCAGCGAATCCATCGGAAGTTGATTCATGGAACATTTTCGCCCGCTTGCGTCAACGGTCGAAGCCGTCGTGTGTCTGTCTGCCCAGAGTGTGTCGGCGTCCCAGCCCCCACGCTTCTCAGCGACCACATGCGCCGCAAAAATAGCCATATCCCACAACGATCCCATGCAAGTATCAGAACGTGCACCGACGCTCGCATCTGCCGACGTTCTGTCCTGTGCAGAGTTGTAAAGGATAGCTCGTTCCCTGTTATCAGCAATTTGAGGCATGCGATGCAACGTCATGGCACGCCGACACGTCATCAGGGCTTTTTCGCAATGAGCTTCACTCATGTAGCCACCGAAACCAATAAGGAGACACAAAATACATGCCTTTAGCATCACGCACTCGTATGAAAACGGGGCCAAGTTGCAAGCGCGTTCAGCACTCGGCAAAGCACACTGCAAGAAGAGTTTTCTGAAGTGCACCAAATCACTTCGTTGATGCATCGGTCCAAAACCTCTGTACTTCAGAAAATACTTCCTTGGAAATTTCATCTCATCCCATAACTTTTCAGAGTAAAGGTTAGACAGTTGCACGTGCATCTTTGCTCGCCAAAGATGCAGAGCAGCTTGTGCAAGCCTCTCCTCCTGCTCTCCGCAAATCGTACTCGCTATGTCTGCACGAACGATCCGCTTGATTCTTTGAACGCGACGCGATATAGCCTGTATATCCACCAAGCGACTGTTTTCCCCGGTGGACTGAGATAAAATGAGCTCTTCGACGAGATGTTGCTCGGGAGCAGCCGCATCGTCGGACGTTGAAGCACGAGCTTCTCTCGACGTCCTCTCGAGCGAAGTGACCATGGAAAATCCGCTCCACGCCTATGAGCACGACAGCGATCAAATCGAATGTGTCGATGCGTCGCAATACTACTTCCGGCGGATGATCACGGGGAACCCCACAGTGAGGACAGTGTGACTCCAGGCCAACAGGCACCGAGAGGCTGTCGAACCAATGAAAATCGAATCCTCATGAATGATGTGTTACTCTAATAATCTCAATTTACGGTCTAAGTCTTCTTTTACATTTTGATGAGGGCTTCGAATGAAATCACCGTCGCAAGGAGAGCTATGAATATTTGTGAACGCCATGAACTTGCCATCATGTACAGAAAGTCCCCACAATCTGCGTAATACGTCGGTACGCATTCACTCGTAATGAGCGCTGGATTATATTTATTTTCAGCTGTTTCATCGTAACCACATTCTGGTGCAGGAATGACTTCATCGTTTACGACGTTCGCGGGGAATCGAAAGTCATTAACTCGAGTAACCGCCATGCTATCGGTGAATCCAGGAAAACACTGGCACTCTCCGTTCACACAATAGCCGTTCCCGGAACACTCTTGCGTACTGGACGTAGATGGATTCTTCACACATACCCTCTCTTCGAAACCACAGTCCAAATTTTCAGGCACAGTCTCGTTATGTTCAATGTAGCAGGCACAAGTTGTACAGAGACCCACCGTCTCACAGCTCTCGCCCGTATATGGGAATTCACAGTCAATGCAGGTACCATCGGCGCATTGGCCTCGGCCGTTGCAATGTTCACAGACCATTTCACGACCGATGTGATCAAATACACAGCTTGAACTTGGACACATGGGTTGTGAACAATCTTTACCATAAAATCCAGTTGAACAGATGCACGTATTGAAACTGCAAGTTCCACTTCGACTACAGTCATTCGGACATTCATCTGGTAGATATTGCCAGAGATCGCTGAGTGTCTCAGTACAAATGACTTCCCCGTATCCAGTGACAGTTTGTACTTGCGTCGTTCCATCCTCAACGGCGAGGAACACTGGATCTCCAGCGCTTTCAAGAGTTCTCGCGTTGACTACAAGTTTGCCGTCCTTTGAAACGCTGTACTTGTTCGCCCAATTCACGATCTCTCCAGTTACGTCATTCACGTAGGTTCTACCCGCTGTGCCTGACTGTTGCGTCGCTAGTGCACCGGCTAAAGAAGTTATAGCTTCGAAGTAGGACTTGCCTTTCAAGCAACCAAATCCTCCGAATATCAAGGCTCGTCCAGACTGACGCGTAGAACCTGTTCTGAATGATGAAGATTGACCAACAGGGACCATGGTTGATCCATATCTTCGCGAAGGAAGTTCTCCCTCAGGTTCGATCGAAGTCCATACGTTCGATGAAAAGTTGTATTGCCATGCATCCCCAATTTCGTCTTCCCATGTGCGTCCCCCGTGAACGAGCATGACGGCGTCTGCATCCTTTAGTATCAGGGTCGCAGTGTGGCCGTACCTTGGCTCTGGTCTTTTGTTATAGGCTTCAGGACTCTTTAGCTCTGTCCAACTCTTCAATAAAATATCGTATCTCCAGAGATCATTTAGAAAGAATTTGGTATCCAAGGATGGATAAAACTGCTCTCGCTTGATGCAGGTATCACCGCTCTCCGTACAAGCAGACGGCACTGGATAAAGCTGTTGGAAGTCCGAGTCTCCACCGTAAGCATATCCACCAAACACGTAGAGCGAATCCTGGTAGGTGATCATACTCGCACCTATCCGCCCCCGAGGTCCCTCTAAGTCGAGTTCAGCTGTACCGTCAGCTTCTAAACTATTCGCATCGCACGTCGTGCAGTTTGGATTTATATATTCCCATCTACGATCCGTTGAATTGTAAAGCCATAAGTCTGCCATGAAAAGTGGTCTAGTGGAATCGTACTCTGCATCTGTGTCATAGTAAAATGCATCATCATTCGTAAGATTCGCAAAATTGGCAGCTGTAGTGAGCAATCGCTGTGAGTGGCCTCCAAACATGAACATCCCATCATAGTAGTCTGTCATAGCATGTTTCCATCTCCTCACGGGACGATCATCCGCGTCTGTGAACGTTCGTTTGGTCCATACGTTGTTCGGAATGTTATAGTGCCACACATCGTCACAATAGTCCTGACAATCGATGCTCTCGCCACCAAACATGACTATGGTGTCTCGCTTCCCAGTCTCGCGGTTGAGCACAAGAACCATGGAATGGTCGGCTCTTCCACTCGGTATCAAACGCTCTCGCCTGTTTTTTCCTTCTGGTAATTGAGGATTACTATAAGGTCTCAGCCCAGTCCAGCCGTAGCATGTCGCGCCGGTCTCTTGACAAGTCGAACACTGGTCACACAGAAGTTCATTTGGCGTGTACGCCACCCACGATCCCGTGTTCCAATCGTACAGCCACATGTCGTTCAAGAAATCGCCGTTCGAACTCGCAGCTCGCCCACCAAAGATGAACATTTCTGATTCATCCGTCACGACGGCCGCGTGACCGCTCCTACCCGGTGGTCCGGGAGTCCCCGTGAAGCCGACGTCCCCCACGGCGACTTGTCGCACGAACGCGTTGCCGGCATCTGCGAACTGAATGCCCCTCATCATGGCTCCAACTACGAACGCGCGCGCGAAGAACGATGCAAACCCCATCCTCCATCCTAACCGCGACTTTCGCGCGCGACACCTCGGCCCGCCGAACTCCGACTCACGCCAAAGCTGTCTCGGCCGAGCCGCGGCTTCTTCAAACGAACACGAAGCATCGCACCCTGGATTCGCCGTGCGCACCGACTCCAGCGGATGCGGACGCGCTCGAGACATCGATAGATCAACCCACGCTCCGCCCCAGCGCTCCGTGGTCTCCCGCCTGCCCTCGCGCGCCGCGCACTATCGCACGGGTGGGAACACACACCGACTCGCCTGGAAATCGACCCCGCGGAAGAACGTCATAACTCGCCGACGACACCCCGCGCGTCCTCCCTCAATCGACGATCGTCGCACGAGAGAAAAGAGATGTCGACCCTGGACGAACGTCTGCGGGCGATCACGCTCGAGCAGGACCAGTCGCATCGGCTCTACGAGTATGAAAAGTTGGCGAAAGAGCTGGTCGTGGGAACGACGTCCGACGGCTTGGAAGCCTTCGTCGATCACAGTGCGTACCATGGCTTTGACGCTCGCTCCGCGCGGACTCGCGTCGCGTGGGCGACGTGACGCGCACCCCAGGGTTGGATTCCTGTTGGTTGATGAGAGTTGGAGAGACTGACGCAAATATTTCCACGTATTCTTCGTTCGGTGACAGTCGTCTCGGACAATGTTCCGCTCGCGATATCGAAAGAAATCATCAGACAAATGTCGAAGGGGCTCGCAAATCTGGATTTTACAGCGCACAAGCTGCGAGCTGATACGATTTTACGCAAAACGCAGCCAAGAATAGCCTCGTTCGAGGAATGCGTTTGGCCCGTTCGTGTTTCTTTAGCCAAGAGATTGGGCGTAGAGGAGGGTAACTGGTCAGAATCTGCAGCGGTTCTCTCAGAAATTCATTTCCAGCCGACGACTGGTTCAAAACCAGAATATAACCTGTACAAATTAGAAATAACACTCATCACCGCAGTTGCTTGTGTGTTTGCCGGTGACTTGGGTAACGCAGAGTCGCACATCAACAAAACGCACTCAATCTTAGCGCAGATTCCCGAAGAGTTAAGAAGGAACGATTTAGTACACTTTTACCATGCAAGTTTGGCTAAGATCTTGGACCAGACTGGAAAATTCATGGATGCCGCAACGCGTTACTTCGAAATGCACCGACTCGAGCAAGTGGCACGTCATCAAGCGGTGCAGCTTGACAAAAGCAGATATGTCGAATGGCGTATGGAAGAGATAATAGCAGACGACCCCCCATCGATCGTTCGCTCCGCTATTTGTTTGATTCTCGCACCCTCAGGATCTCAAAGAACAAGACTCCTTCAGAATGTTTACAAGGCATTTCGCTCAAAGGAATCTCCAATCTTTCCTTTGCTTGAAAAGATCTACCTCAATCGCGTTTTACGTGCCCATGAAGTGCAAGATGTAGCGCCTCTTCTGAGTCCGCATTACGTAGAGGCTCGTGCGGATGGCTTATCAGCTCTTCAGCGGGCAATGATGGAGCACAACATTGTGAGCATGAGCAAAGTGTATGAAAACATTGGATTCGCTCAGCTCGGTGTGCTTTTAGGAGTGAGCGCTGCTCAAGCAGAAAAAATGGCAGCAAAACTGATTTCAGACGGGAGGTTACGCGGATATATCGATCAGGTTGACCAGTACATGTACTTTCAGAGTGAAACCGAGCCCATGGATGATTGGGAAAAGCAGGTAGTGGACGTATCACTCAAACTAAATAGTATCGTCGAAAGAATTGTTTAATAGAACTTTTGTAGAGTATAAACAACAACGGAATTTAGCGCTAGCAAATCGTTTTACTTCTTCGGGACGACCAACTTGTACGGTCCATCGATCTGCCAGTCGATGGGAGTGCCTCCATTCGTCTCGATAAATTTGTTACACTGAGAGAAGTGTCTGGATCCGAAGAACCCGCGGTGCGCTGACAATCCGGATGGGTGAGGACACTTCAAAATAAGATGATTGTTTGCCTTGGAAATCAACTTTTCCTTCTCTTGCGCATTCTTACCCCAAAGTAAAAATACCAAACCTTTTCTATTTTTTGCGATCTCGCGAATCGCGGCGTCTGTGAAATTTTCCCAACCCTTCTTCGAATGCGAGTTTGCGGCGTGTGCGCGTACGGTGAGACTCGCATTGAGTAAAAAGACTCCCTGTTTCGCCCATTGGCTCAAGTCTCCATGGGTCGGCACTTTGCAATTTAAGTCTGCGTGGAGCTCCTTATAAATATTCTGTAGGCTTGACGGTACTTTCACCCCCTTAGGGACGGAGAAGCAAAGCCCCATCGCCTGACCGTCATCATGATAAGGATCCTGTCCGATAATCACCACCTTGACCTCCTCCATCGAGCACGAATCGAACGCCCTGAACACGTGCTCCTTGGGCGGGAACACTTTCGCGTGCGCCTTGTCCTCGCTCTCTAAAAACTTTTCCAACCTTTCCCAGTACGGTTTCTTGAATTCCGACGATAAAATCTTGCGCCACTGCTCGTCCTTCAATAAATCAGCGTAGGCACCACCGCACGTTTCCGGAACTTTGGCTTCACCACCGTCTTGGACTTCGAGCACCGGCATGTTCTCCTTCAACTTTTTGAGCGGCACGATGTCGGCCTTGGCGTCGTCGCTGTCGCGCGGACGCGCGTTCACGGGCTTGAAGAAGCTCGTAATCGGACGTTCCTTGGTCATGAGGCGAGGAAGTACGGGGCGACTGCGGATGAGGGAAACGGGAACGTGCAACGTCCTCGCTCGCATGCACGCGTGGGCGTCTGACGTTCTGGTTTTGAATTTTTTCCTCTTAAACGTAGTTTTGCGTCTCGACGGGCGCTCGGTGGACGTTGGAAAGGGCGACACGGATCGTGATCCCGAAATAAAATATTTTTTGCAGTCTTTTTGCACACGTCTACGGCTAATGCTAGTCTTCTATCGATAGGGCATGTGCGCTGCAGAGTCGTCTGTTATCCGGAGCTCGACTCGGCGAGTGGACAGTTGACTCTGCGAGTCTCACGAGCTCCAAGGGAGATCGTTCTCGTTATCGCAGCCATAGCCCACTTCGAAAGCGCGTCCAAAGTATCCCTTTTCAAAGTAATGCTGGTCCTGTTCGGCGATGACGTCATCATCTTCCTCCTCATCTTGAAGAACGTCAAACGACGCACCACTGATTTCACAAATCTCTGTGCCCAAATCAGAGTCAAGGTACCTGTGTGTGCAAGTCTCATCGCACACGTGAATAGTTCCAGTCTTTTCGCACACGAAAACTTTTCCGGGTAGCTCATGGTACGAACATCCAGCTCGACGACTGCATAGATGTCCCTCCTCCGCGACGAATTCGCGACGACCCTTCCACTCTACCGCGGCGAGATACATCGGCGTCCCTCCACTCATCGGGGCAAGATTCGCACAGACTTGCGAACGTTTAGCCGCAAAAGCCTCACCACATATTTTCTCAAAACCTTTGGGCGCTTGTCGCGTTTCTCTGTCTATTTCGCGCATATCAGCGGCGAAATAAAGTCTCTTCACATTTGTTTGTCGAGCCTGCTTCGTGTTCCCAAATCGTTCTATGAAACACTGCCGCCACAAAAAGTCCTGATCACACCTCTTAGAAAAGAATTTACACGTCATCGCGAGCGAAACCAATTCGTTCGGTGCCAGTCTCCGAAGTATCAAAGATATCACGTCTTCCGGGAGGCGCGAAAATGCTCCCGCGACGGCGCACGTCGTCGACGGACCCACCTCCGAGTCGACTCTGGCCGATTTCTGTGGACGACCATATCGTTCTATCTCTGTCACGTCGCCCTCGCCGTCCGTCTCGCGTTCGCGCTTCACCGCGCGCGCCTGCGCGGCGAGTTCTCGCAGAACCTCCTCCTCGAACTCGTCGTCCTCCGAACACGTGTCGCCCTCCGACTCTTCCTTCATCTTGCGCGCGGTCGCGACGACGATCGCGCCCGCGGACTCTCTACCTCGCATTGTCACCGCGCTCCACTCGTCGTCGCGCCTCGCTCGTCGGCCGCCGCCGACGGGCAGACTTATACTGGGGACATCGACAGTTGAAGCCTCGGCTCGGCGCTCGCGTCGAGACGTCGAGTCCGCGCGATGCTCCGTTGATGGATCGAGATCGTTCGCATGCGGGCGCGCGCGGTGCAGCGCACGCGCGCGGCGCCTCTCTCGTCCGTACGGGCGTCGAGACGACCGCGCGCTCGACGACGAGACGGCGACGAATGTTGCACCGAGCACGACGACGATGGTCGCCGCGGCGCGGCGCGGAGATTGATGGACGCGCTGGTGCGCGGTGATGAAGACATCGAAGGAGTGCGTCGAGTGATGCGAATGCGTCCAGCGCCGACGCCGCTCCTGGACGCTGTTGAGGGCGGGATGTCGTCACACATGCATTGGCGCAGACGAGGCGTGCCGAACGTCGAAAACGCAGCTCATCACTCCTGCAATCTCGCTCTCGCTCGCAGCGGTCGTCGCATGCGATGTCGTCAAAGTAATCGATTTCTCGCGGATTTGTTCCTGAAGATCGAGAAAGAGACAGAATCAGAGATTTTGCTGAACCGTTTTGACCTGTTTCATGCTCACATATTTTTTAGCAACCGCGGACAGTGTGGGATTTTATTTCATGCGAAAGAATATCCAGCAAAAGACGAAAACTTCGACGTTGATCTTGGCTATTGCCAAATAGGTTCTTCACTTCGCTTCGACGAGAATGAGATGCGTCTTCGTAATCTGCTTTGGCTATCTGTGGACGACGAGAGTTCCGTTTTAGTTCTTCTTGACACGCAAAAACGTAAAGACTTGCTCGTCGTTCCGGAGCTCCACACAACTTTTGAAGGCGACTGGGGCGATATTATGGCAGATGTCTTTTATTTTCACGGACTAGCCAATCGCAAGCCGCATGAACGTCTTTTTATTTTTCCGCGCTGATGAGTTTTATTTTTAGCACGAGAGAGAGAGAGCTGACTTCCTTACTTTTGGCCATGGTATCATGTATAAGCGATCCTTCGGTCATCTTGAACGCGAAAAGGAAACTCGAAAGCAACGAAAGCGACGCTGAGCCGGGAGAATATTTGTGTAGGGTCGTTGTATTTTGTCGGATGAATGGCGTAGCGGCGCACTCAACAGAACTCTTGAACGTACTCTCTGAAAATAGCGCAGGAATGGTCGTTCAATTCGCATCATCCGTCGTACTGCTAATCGAGAGTAGTCCGTGTGGCATCGACCATGCGTTACAAGTGCTAGATGACGCAGATTTTGGAATTGAATCCTCTCACGTATGTTCTTCAGAGGAAGGCGTGGAACGAGTGTTTGACGAGTTCCGGGTAATCCAGGACTCCGCCACATCGGGTGCGTTTGAATCAACTCTTGATAAGAACGACGAAGATGAAGTCGTTAGCACGTTGATTCGTGTGAAGAACGAGCTCCTAACGAACGTTTCTCCCAAAACGAGAAACATGGATGAGTGTCTGTCTCAAATTGTGACGCAACGGCGGGATTTGTTCTTCACGAGTAGAGAATTTCTTCAGCAGTTTGATATCAGGACGCATGTCTGTCGAGTCGTTGACGATCTGGCACCGGAGATGGAATGTCTTATAATCGAAAGCGAAAGTGCTTAGAGGTACAAGGAAAAAATTTCAATTTCAAGCCGTTTCGTCTCAACTGAATGCCGTCTTCATTTGCTTCGCTTCTATTGGGTCGTCTAAATTCGTATGCACAGATCAACTTTTCAGCTTAATCTCTCTCAGCCGCTCTTGTAAGTATTCATCCGAGCTGATTGGCTCGGGATAGCGATTGGGATTTTCAGCTGAAATGCATGATTCGAGTGTCTCTATGATGAAGTCGGGGTTCGGGTGTAAAAAGAATGGCATGGAATATCGAGGAATGTGTGCTCTTTCGGCAGGAGGATTCACCACGCGATGCGTCGTTGATGGTAACTTATGATTTGACAGACGCTGTAACATGTCTCCGATGTTACACGTCACACATCCAGGCGGTGGATTCACCTCGAGCCATTTTCCATCCTTGCCCAAAAGCTGCAAACCGCCTTCGTCGGCACCGAGCAACAGCGTGATGAGATTGATATCTTCGTGCGCTCCAGCACGCACTCGCCCTGCAGCGTCGGGTGGGATCGGTGGATAGTGAATGATGCGCAGAATGCTGTTACCCTCGTCCGTCTTGTCTGCGAAATAGTCGCGCGGCTGCTGTAAGTACACCGCCAACGCTTCTAACACGCGAATTCCAAGTCTATCGAGGGCTTCGAAAATTTGCTTATTCACCTCACTAAAGCCCTCAACCTCGACCACATCATCCACGTTCGGTGGCATCATTTTCTCGTACTTGTGACCTGGCGGTAAGTCGCGTCCGAGGTGCCAAAATTCCTTCAAATCTGCGCGCGCGGCGAGAGACGGATTTCTCCGCGTCAGTGTAACGTTTTTATCATCCATCGCGACGACGCGCGAGCGCACGAACGATTCTTCACGCGTCGCTTCATCTCTCTCACGCGCTTCACGTACCAGGCACGTTCGCCCCCTTCGCCTGTTCCACCCCGAACGAAGTGTACCCGCGCGCGCCTCCCAATCCGGCGAGCGTGTACTTTTTCTTACACGCTTCATCGCGCGCGAAGAACGCTCGCGATCGCTCCATCGCCCGCTCGATGAGCGCCTGCTCGATGCCGTGATTTTCCAAGATGACGAATCCAAATCTCTCGTACGCCTCTCCCAGCGCGCGCACGAACGCCTCGAAATCGCCATCGTACAGCGTCAGGCTCACCGTCGGCACGCCGCGTTCCTTCCCCTCGTCCACCATCGCGTCGCCCCTCGCGCGCGTATCCCGTCCTCGATCGCGACGCGAGGAATTCGATCGACCGTTCTCCTCCTCGCGTCCTCGCTCGCGCACGTTCACCTCTCTCGTCGTCCTCTCTCGTCGTCTTCTCTCCTCTCGTCTTCTCGTCTCTCCTCTCGCGCGTCTCCGCCCTTTCTGGAGGGACTCGCTCTGAGTCACACACCTCGGTTTGACTTCTTTCGAATTCCACCAATCACGAACGGTCGCCTAGTCCCACTTATCCAGTCCTCGACCTCCAAATGGAGGGACTCCGCCTCCCGATGGCGCATCGGTCAGGGTTGTGGCCGGGCGCGCGGACACTCGACGACGCGTCGACGGCGCCGTGCGGTCGCGCGGGACCACGCGCGCGAGTCGAACGAACGATGCCGACGATGACTGTGCGCGCGTGCGCGCGCGGGGGGGCGGTGAAGATCCCGCGTGGGGTGGTCGGACGCGATGGAAGACGGGGCGGCTGCGGTGAACGCGCGCGAGGGCGGTGGACGCGCGCGAGGGCGGTGGACGTGCCGGATTTCCTCGTGCAGAAGCTCGATGCGACGACGAAGACGCACGGGGAGATCTCCGAGCGAATGGCGGATCCGAGCGTGACGAGCGATCCGAAGGAGTTTCAAAAGTTGAGCAAGGCGTTGGGGGAGCTCACGAGTGTGGTGGAGCAGTATGAGCGGTACAAGGCGTGTGCAAGGGAGATTGACGAGGCGAAAGCGATGGCAAAGGACGCGGCGGGAGACGATGAGATGGTGGCGATGGCGAAAGATGAGATAGAGGCGCTGACGGAGGAGAGCGATGCGTTGGTGGAGAGCATGACATTGGCGCTGTTGCCCAAGGACCCTCTGGACGAAAAGAACATCATGCTCGAAATTCGCGCGGGCACGGGAGGGGACGAGGCTGGGATCTGGGCTGGTGATTTATATCGCATGTACATTCGTTTCGCCGAGCGCGAGGGGTGGCAAACGTCCGTGGTGACGAATAATCCCGCGGATATGGGTGGATATAAGGAAATTGTCGTCGAGATAAAGGGAGACGACGTGTACAGTAACCTCAAGTGGGAGGCTGGTGTTCATCGCGTGCAGCGCGTGCCGGCGACGGAATCGCAGGGCCGCATTCAGACATCCACGGCGACGGTGGCCGTGATGCCTGAAGTCGACGAGGTGGAGGTGAAGATTGATGAAAATGATCTCGAAATCTCCAGCGCCAGAAGCGGCGGCGCCGGAGGCCAAAACGTCAACAAGGTTGAAACCGCCATCGATTTGGTGCACAAACCGACCGGTATTCGAGTCTTCTGTACCGAAGAGCGCACCCAATTGAAGAATCGTATTCGTGCGATGCAAATTCTCCGCGCGAAACTGTTCGAGCTTCAGCTCGAGGAGCAACGCAAAGAGGTTTCCGATGCCCGTAAATCTCAAGTCGGCTCGGGTTCGCGTTCTGAAAAGATTAGAACCTACAACTGGAAAGATTCCCGAGTTTCGGACCATCGCATCGGGGTAAACTTTCCGCTTCAAACCTTCCTCGACGGTGACATCAAGGGCGCCATCGGAGGTATGCAGGCGTTAGAACAAGAGGAGAAACTTGCTCAGCTCAACGCGGAGACGCAAAAGTAAACAATCCTCGTATTCTTACAATTCTTTTAATGAAAATAGTAGCGCGAGCTCCTCACTCTCAAGCCTCGGGTGCGCGTCAAAATTTAGAGCGCCGACGCGGAGAAGGAATCGTGTGCACGTCCGCGAGCTTTGCGCGCGACGTCCGGCTCGTCGAATCTCTCGGCGGCGGACATTTTCAATGTCTAAAAATACCTCACAGCAACGCACACTGACGTGTAGCTTCGGGTTTGACTTCAAAAAGCGAAGAAATTTAGTTCACGTGCGTGAAGACGTCGTCGCGTACGTCGCCGGAAATCTCGTCACTTTTCTCGACGTGACTGCGGGGGAGAAGAAGTACTTGCGAAGCGTCGAGAATGGAGACATAGGCTTCATCACAGTGCACCCGGATGGTACCCATTTCGTTGTCGGTGAGAACGGACCCTCACCGCGCATGCACATCTATGCGTACCCATCTCTCGAGCTTGAGAACACGATCACTGGTGGTGCTGAGTGCGCGTACTCGGCTGGTACATTCTCCTCGGATGGAACCATGCTCGCGAGCGTGAGCGATCTGCCCGACTACTGGCTTACTCTGTGGGATTGGAAAACAGGCGTCACGATCCTTCGTGCGAAGACATACGGTCAAGAGGTTTATAACGTATCGTTTCTACGCGGTGAGACGGGACACATACTGACTCACGGTGCTGGCCACGTTCAGTTTTGGCAAAAGGTGAAAACATTCACGGGGTGGAAATTGCAGGGTACTTTGGGCAAGTTTAATGGAGAACCTCTGTCGAATATCACTGGAGCAGTCGAGTTGCCGTTCAAAAATATGATTGTTACGAGTACAGAATACGGTGCTCTTCTCATCTGGGTCGACGGCTGTGCTCAATTCAAAGTCATGAGAAGGTCCGCTTCGGGTGAAGCGGAAAACTGTCACATCGGCTCAATTGAAACTGTCTGTAGCGTCGATTCAACTCTGATTACATCAGGCGAAGATGGTGCGATTCGAAAATGGTCCATGGACGATATTCGCCACGCTGTGTCGTCTCTGAACAAAGGGACGATACTCTTGGAACCTCTATCAGAGCATCGCACAGATGGAGGAAACATAAAACATGTGTGTCCACTGCAAAATGGTCTATTGATTCAAGACGGTGGTCGTGGATGTGTGGCGTCATGGAATCAAAATCAAGAGAAAATCATATTATGTGCGCACAGCGGTTCCATCACCGGCTACGTGTCGTCCATAAATAGCACACATCTGGTTACATGTGACGATAGAGGTGCTGTGCATTGTTACGATTACCTGTCTTGTTCATTCCTGTACAAAACGCAATTCAGTACTGCAGCCACGACTCTCGTCAACGTACCTTTGTGGATAGATGAGACAGGGCGATCTGTTGTCGTTGGGTTTAAGGATGGAGTGATTCGCATCCTGGTTAGAAACTCTAGTGCGTGGCGTTTAGCTCTCGTGCTCAAACCGCATTCTTGCGCCATTGCAAAGTTTTCCTGGAATTCCAGCGGTTCCGTCTTGGCGGTTAGCGCAGCCGACAACACCGCATTCCTACTCAAATCATCTCGTTTCAACGATTCATTGACCCTTGAACCGATCGGTTTCCTGAAAGTTCCTTCGAGTGAGATATTTTGGGAAAGTCAACGCACTCTCGCGAGTCATGCGCACGGCGCTGTCGAGCTTTTTGACGTACCCACTGAGCCAATCTCTAAAGAGCCAAGACACACATACAAAATAGAAATTGTTTCTCGAACGCGAACCCGAGATGTTTCAAAGGTTGAGGTCTCAGAACGTGATGACGTGCCCGTGCAGTGGACGACGCACGATCGTTCCCACGACGTCACCATATCTTCTTCTGGCTCGTTCGAAGTGCGCAAAGTCGGCGCTGTGCCCACTGCGAATTTGGAACCATCCATCGATACGTTATGCACCTTGCCACTCATCCCAGTTGATGATCTTCCGTCCTCAACTTGTGCCTCCATTGAAGAGGTCTTGCAGATGAGCAGGTCAATCGAATCAAGCGAGAATGAAGTTGCTTCCTCGATACGTCTTTTGAGTTTCGTAGAACTGTGCCGCGATGAATTTCATTCGATTCTGCGAGCAAATAAACATCTTCCCAAAGAAGAGCAGATGTCCAACGTAGAACTGTTCGTAGATGAGACACATATGAAGCGGATACGAGAGGAATCACTTCATCCGCTCGAGGCAAAGCTGGATAGACTTCAAAGCTCTTTCCTGCGTGCCGAAAAACTTACACGGCAGTTGCACGCTGATTACTTTAGTAAAATTGTGTCGTTATCCCAAGTAGTGAGATCCAGAGAGAAATCGACGGCCTGTGCTTCATTCGTGTTGCGCTTGGTGAAAGAAGACTCCGCTTCGCTGCCGACAAAAAAAGTATGCTCGAATGATCGCCACCCATCCGTGGACGTCGTAGATAAAGCCGAAACATCGCCGAACAAAACAGCGCTACAAAATACAAGCAATAAGTCGGCAAACATGAGCTCGGAAGCTCGAAGGAGACTTGAACGACTGCAGAGGACCGAGGAGCTGCAAAAGCTGAAGAACATGGAACCAGCCCAAGCAACGTGTAGTGATCTCAGAAACACGGCAGAGACGTCCAAGTATCAGGGATTTCCGTTGCGCTGTGACCCAGACTCCATCGTATCGCATGAAGAAAAGTTAACCACCGACAGTAAACTTTGCGAACTGCAAAGTATTAATATGCAAATTCACGAAGCGCAGAAACGATTCAATGATGAGTTTGAAAAAATTCATACGAGAAGAAACTTCGAGGAAGACGATATAATTTCTTTGTGCTATGAGAAATTGAAAATAATCGCTCACTGCAAGATGGCTGAGCTTTCTCGTTTAATCATTGAGCAAGAACTCGAAGTCATGCCTGAGTTTGACGCGAGAAATGCAGAAATGCACCAAGAACGAGATCGAGTGGAAGAAGAAGTGAAACAAGCGCGCGATGTTCTTCAAAACGCACAAGTCACGTTGAACAACACAAGAAATCAACTCGATCAGCATCAAAAGGTGAAAATGGACATTGAGGAAGAATTCAACAAATGTACAGCACCTGGTATCCTGAGAGGAACACTGCTCAAAATTTTTCACAAGCGCATGAACAAGCCACAGAATAATGATGAGGGAGATGACTCGCAAACAGATTCAGACTTTGACTCAGATTTCGATGATGACTCCTACTACTCGTCATCGGATGATGAAGACGGAAGTGTGTGCCCGAAAGGTTGCGACGTGTCCATCTATGAACAAATTTGCACGCTTCGGGATAAAAGAATTCAAGTCATGAATATTCTGGCGGATGTGCAGCGCGACTTTGACACAAAGAAAAAGGTCTTCGACTCCGCGGTGAATAAACTTAATTCCTTGGAAGAGAAGGCGAGAAATGTTGAGAAAAGTGCAAAAAATTTTGAAAAAGTCAAACAGCAGAGTCTGAATGATTTGACCACTGCGTTCGTGTTACCTGTGAGTTGCGTGGAGATGAATGATTCCAACACAAACGAAATGATTCTCTTTTCAAAATCGAGCTTACATGAACTAGAAAATCTCATCTCAACCTGGGACGCCGAGGTCGAAGAGTTGCAGAGTCGGCACCAGGAGCTAAAGAGCGAGCACTCTACGCTCGTCACGCAACGCTCCATCAAAACGACAGAGTTCCAGAGTCTCCAACAAAAATTCATGGATACGCAAATTCGTAAATTTGGACAACCCATCGTCTTGGAAGAACTCGATGCAGTCGTCAGCAAGAGCCAGAGCACAGAGGATTTGCGCAACAAGCTACACTCACAAGAAGAGGAGAATGCCCAGGAACTGCAGAAGATTGAGACGGAGATTTCGGACAAAGAAAGGGAATTGATGCTTCTCATCGCAGAACACACTTCATGTTTGAATGAACAACTATCTAGAAACAACTACTCAGCGCGTACTACGAAAATTGCGGCTGCTTGAAATTCATTAATCATTAAAATACAGTTTACACGAAATCGCCGAAATCGTCATCTTCAAGTGGGACATCTTCAACATCGTCTTCCCGACTCGTTTGTGGCATTGTTGACTCGACGACGACATCACCAAAGTTAGCAAACGGATCGACCACACTCGTAGGCGCCTTTTCCGATGATGTCGGCTCGAGAGAGATCAAATCAAACTCGACGGCCGTTTGCGGCACGCTCGATGTTCCATTCTCGTCGTTGATTTCCACTTTCTCAGATTCTTCGTCCACATGACTCTCTGATGCCTCAGACTCGGGTATATTGATGTCTTCAATCTCTTCCTCCACGACTGCCTCGCGTTCCGTTCTCACGCGCTCTCGAAAAGCTTCCCAAGCCTGCGTCGTGAAACGACCAGCCGCGACTTCTTTCGTCCGTTCAAACGTCGATCCTGAGCCTAAACCATCGATGAATCGCTGCAAATCCTCATCTTCATCCTCACTCATCGCGCTCACGACGTCTGTTCCTCCACTGAGTAATCTCTTGGCCGCATTCTCAAACTCCGCGCCCGGCGCCGACGCAATCAAATCCAACTCCCCACCCGCGCAGACGCGACGTCCTTCCCTCTCTCTCGCGCTTTCCATCCCCCTCTCCACCGCCGGCGTCGCCTTCATCGACGTTTCCGGAGTCTCAAACGTTCCGAACGCCTCTTCGCTCGCCTCGCTCGCCTCGCTCGTCTCCTCATCCAATCTCGCTCCCTTCATCGTCGTCATCGGCGTAGCGAACGCCCCGAATCCATCCTCGTCACCGTCCGATCCCGACGTCTCCGCCGCGGCATCTCTCGCGTCATCCGCGCCGACGTCGTCCTCGACCTCCTCCGCCATCTCCCCCGCGCGCGCCCTCGACGCTCGCCGACCAGTGCGGGCGACGCGGTCCGCCCGTTTCAGGCGGACCCCACAAAACGCGGCGCGTCTCGCACGCGCGCGCACGTCCACCTCTACTCGACGCGAGACGCGAGACGCGCGAGAGGTGATGACGGACACCTGGCACTTATCCGCGGTGGCGTCCCTGGTGGAGAATCTCGACAAGAGGCTCCTCGTCGCCCTCCGGGACGGCTCGCACATCATCGGCACGCTGCGCTCGTTCGATCAGTTTGCAAACATTGTTCTCGAGCACGCGGTGGAGCGAATCATCGTCGGCAGGATGTATAGCGACATCCCGCTCGGTCTGTACATCGTGCGGGGGGAGAATGTGGTGCTCATGGGTGACATCGGAGAGGATTCGAACGGGCCATCGTCCACGGCGGGGTTGATCGAGGTGGACAACGCCGAGATCATTCGCGCGAGAGAGGCGGACTCGGCGGCGGAGGCTATGAAGGGGGATATTTTGAAGCGTATGGACTTCTTGGACGAATAATACGTTCGAAGCGTGGTGGTGGACGCGAGAGAGGCGAGCGGATGAGGTTGTTCGGACGCTCGGTACGCCGCTCAGTCGGCTCGCTAGCTAGAGGTGCGCGGGTTTGCGCGCGCGTCGCGTTTTTTCTTAATCGAAGGGTTTCGTCGGCGATCGGGAAGAAAGTGTGCGGTGAAGAAGATTCTCACGAAAGGCTATGATGATGCATAAACATGCTAATCCTGATTATCCATGATAAATGATCGATAGGACTGAGCCTTTTGGGTGGTTTTCCTTCATTGGGCCGATTCGAGAAAGCAATGATGATTGCGCTCTGTTTTCGCATCTTGTGGAGAGAGCTAAGCTCGGTGAATCCAGCAATTCCAATGGATCCTTCTGAGTTTTCTCGAAACGCAATCTGTTGTAGAAATCTCTGACACGCTCGAACGAATGACTGACAGGACGGGGACAATTCGCTCCGCTTTTTGTTGCAGGGAAACATAGACGGCGACGTTAATGTGTGTTTAGACATGTGAATTAAAACAAGAATTTAGTAGTATACTCGAACAAACTTTCGTAAATCGTATCGTACAACGCGTTGTGATCGTGCAATCGTTTTAGTCCTTAGTCGGGAAGCTCGGGGACGTCGTAATCCCGCACTGCCCAGTCTCGGAGCTGATTCTACGAGCCATGCGAATGAATCCACTCTCGCCCCATTCCGAGCCCCAAGAATTTTTAACTTTCCAGTAGTGTTTATGGTGCTTCTTGTGGTGCATTGCGGAATCTTTCGGAGTCTTATCAAAGCCGTAGCCCACGACGAGGACGCCGTGGTCCACTTCCTCGCCGCACTCTTTCGAGTCGTACACGCCACCAGCATAGAGTTGAAACGATTTCGTGTCCGCCTCGATGGCGATCGACACGGGTTGCTGTGAAACAGCCTTTTCAAGCTCCTTTTCGTCGCCCGGTGGGACGTCTTCAAAGCCATCGATGGAGGCGATTCGCATCTGCAGTTTAAAGCGGTTGCATCTCAAACCTTCCCCGGTGTACGGGTATTGAAACTCGGAATCAATGCCACCGTTTCGAACGATCCACTTGAACGCATAATCCATCAAACCACCGTTGCATCCCATGTTCTCTTTCGAGCACGAGACCATCTCTTGTTCAGAGAGCGAGATGAGTCGACCGGTGCGAATCTTGGTGATGCCTTCGACGGCGCCCGTGGTGGAAAATGCCCAGCACGAACCGCAGTGCCCTTGGTTCTTCGGCGCAGTCACCGCGCCTTTCTCGACCCAATCGACGTAATCTGGGGCGACGACGTCCGCGTACTTCCAACTCGTCTTGTACGCCGCCTCATCGCGATTTTCCAGCGCCTTCTTGGCTCGTTTTGCTTCGCCGTCGTAACCGAGCATGGCTCGAAACTCCTCTCGAGTTGTCGCCGCGAGGCTGTTGAGTCCGACCCAATGCGACACTTCACCGAGCAAGTACTTGGCGTTGTGTTCCAAGACAAACGCCGCGTTTTCCACGAATACCTTCAGTCGCATCGCGCGTTCCTCGGCGTTTTCAAGCGCGGCTTCGACGCCGTGTTCGCGCGCCCACGCCTCGAACGCTCTCTCCATCGTCGTCGCGTCTTCGTTCGCCATCGCCTCGCGAACCATCCTCGCCCGCGCCATGACCGCTTCAAACACCTTCCCACGGTCCTCGCGCGCGTCCGTCACCGTCGCCGGCGTCGCCTCCGGCGTCGCGTATCTCGCCAACGACCCCGCGAGGCTCGGCACCGTCAGCAACGCGTCACCGAGAGGCCCCACGCGCGCGTGCGCGACACCCGCCCGCGCGACACCCCCGACGAGGACGACCATCATCATCGCGTCGCGCATCTTTTTCGACGCGTTCGAGCGTCCACCCATCGTTTCTTCGTTCGCTCGCGCGACGCCAATTTCGCGCGGTCGAGTGCCGTCGCGTCGACCGGCAACGACTCGGTCGCGTTTGAATGCATTCGTTTCTACCGTAAAAGATCGGACTTTCAATGCATATCAAAAATGAAAAAATCAAGGATACCTGTTTACTAATTACATAAAAACCAAGGCGCGCGCGCGCTCTCGTATTGAAAGTAAAACGAGCACTAAAAGCGCGCACCGTGTGCCCCACCGATCGATCGCATCGACGCGCGCGCGGACGCCCTCGCCCTCGAGGTGGCGCGCGCGCGATCGATGCCGCCTCTCTGTCGCGCGCGTCGCACACGAACGAAAGATGCCTCCGAAAGCGCCCGAATCGAAGGCCGCCAAGGCCGCCAAGGCTTTGGCCGGCGGTAAGAAGAAGGCCAAGGTGCGCACGAGCGAGACGCGGACGTCGATGCGAGCCATCCATCGGTGACCCTAACGAGGATGCGGGCGGACGTTCTCGGAATGGATGGGGCGCGGTCGACGACGCGAGGACGACGTGAGGACGACGCGAGGACGAACGATGAGGATGATTTAGTGTGCGCGCGTTCGTTCGATCGATGGAGGCGAGGGATGGAGGCGAAGGTGTCTCGAGAGTGGAGGTCTCGGAGGAACCCGAGCGCTCGGGTGGATGATGGGTGAGCTCGGTGACTGACGGACGACGACGCCTACGCGTGATTTTACCCGTTCGCGCAGAAATGGTCCAAGGGGAAGATGAAGGAGAAGGCCAACAACCAAGTTCTCTTCGAACAGGTGCGTGAATTTCGTCGCGCGGCGCCTCGGGCGAACCATCGAGAACACGGTCGGGCTCGGTGCAAGCCCTAAAGAAGGGCGCGTCGAGAGGAGCGCCAGAGTACAAATGAGTGGACGTCTCGTCTCGCGCTGCGTGTGTGGAGAGGCGAACGCATGAACATAAGACGAACGCGAATACTGACCGGATGTATTTTTTTCCTCGCGATTCGCAGTCCACGTACGATAAGCTTCTCGCGGAAGTGCCGAAGTACAAGATGATCACCGTGTCCATCCTCTGCGACCGCCTTCGCATCACCTGCTCCCTCGCTCGCAAGGGTATCGCCATCCTCTTGGCGAAGGGTATGATCAAGCCGCTCGTTATGCACTCCAAGCAGCACATCTACACGACTGCTGCCGCGAAGGAAGAGGAGGCGTAAGTCGCGAGTCGACTACGTGAGCGATAGTGGGTTGGCGAGCTGTTTCGCTTTGTATCCAGTTTAGAACTGTGACGGGGTGAATAAGTATCGGGAGAACCGCGTAGTGAGTGGAATGATTAGTGCTTGTGACAAATGGTAAATTTGTTGGAAAATTGCCACGTACGACGAACCCATCCTCGGCGACTCGAAAGAAACAACCTCGCGCTCGACCGCGTGCATACGACTCTTCACAATCGTGCACGCAGATCGTACGATACCATGCGCGCGACGTCGAATGCACTCGCGGGTACGAGGACGCGCGTGTCATCTATCGTTGAGCGCGCGCAGCGACGCGATGTAGCTCGGCGTGCACCTCTGCGTGCGGTCTCCGAGCCATCGTCGCTCGAAACGTTTGCCGGCGCGTGGTACGGTCCAGACATGCAGACGCGATCGAGCGAGTGGACGATCGAACTCTCCGATGACCACATTCGCGAGATCGACGCGGCGCTGGCGCTGGCACGATCGCGAGGCTATGAAATCGTCGAGCTTTCTCCAGAAAATTTTCTGCTCGAGACGCTCGGTCCGGAGCTGGAGCGAATGGGTCGAGAGCTGGTTCACGGACGTGGTTTCGCTCTGATGAGAAATTTTCCAGTCGAACGATACACGAGGTGGGAGTCTTGCGCGGCGTTCTTCGCCATGGGTCGTTACATGGGATTCGTTGTGCCGCAGAACAAGTTTGGACACGTCGTCGGGCACGTGAAAAATTTAGGCGCAGATCCGGCTTCGCCTTTGACAAGGCTTTACACAACGAATGCCGCACAACCCTATCACACGGATTCCGCCGATATCGTGGGTTTACTCTGCTTGAGCCAAGCATTGGAAGGGGGCCATTCGCAGGTGACGAGCTCGACGGCGATTTGGAACGAGCTGGTTAAGCAAAGCCCGCAGAGCGCTGCTCTGCTCAGAGAACCGTTCGTCGTTTCTAGGAAGGGCGAAATACCACCAGGGAAGGAAGCCACCTATCGCATTCCGATATTTCACACCACCCCCGACGGTAGACTCTGTGCGATTTACGATCGCTCATTCATCGATTCTGCCAAGGCTCTCGTCGGCGCGACGCTCTCTGACGAACAAACGCGAGCTCTCGATGATCTCGACGCCTTGGCGTGTTCAGACGAGTTACGCTTAGATATGACTCTCCAACCGGGAGACATACAGTGGCTTCACAACCACACCATCCTTCACGCTCGCTCGGCGTTCACCGACCGAACGGACGGCGAGCCCAGACACTTGGTTCGTCTGTGGGTATCTCCGGACGAACGCGTCGGCGCCATGCAACTGCCCGACATTTTCGCCGAACGTTTCGGCACCGTCGCTCCGGGTCCCTCTCGAGGCGGTATTCGCGTCGACGGCCAAGGTGCCAGCTGTCCCTTGGACGCGCAACAGTCGTAGTAAACGTAGTTTGTAAACGTAGCACGTAGAGCGTTAGTTGAGCAACTGTCTTCAGTCGCCGCCGCCGTCTTCTTCGTCAGCGCGCGGTGTCGCGAGTGTCGCTCGCGCGGTCGAACGCGTCAACAAAGCGTCCGTCGCGCTTGCGTCCCCCTCTCGCGCATCCGCGCGCTCGAGTCGCGTCCACGCGCGCGCGGATTACGAGATGATTCACTTCGACGATTCCCGCGCGCTGAGAACCACAGCGTTGGCGCTCACCGGCGCAGGCACCGGTCTCGGCTTGATCGCGGCGACCGCGTCGTTATACAGTTCGTATTTCACGCGTGGATCGAGGGCTCGGAAGAAGTTGTCGCATCGGACGTGGTACGACGCGGTTGACCAAGATGGGAGAATCTCCTCGCTCGTCGAGGTGCGAAGAGACGCCGTCGAGGGAGGGATTCCATCGTCGTTGCGCGCCGAGGTGTGGCCGGCGCTGCTCGGGGTGAGAAATTGCAAGAAGACGAGCGTGGAGTACGAGCAAGGGAAGAGATTGAGGAGAGAGCATTACGACGGGTTTCGACAGAGGTGTCGCGAGCTCGAGGAATGGTTGTCGAAACCGGTCAAAGGACTCGTGGACTTGCCGAGTGACCTCGCTTCGTTCACAGAGGCATCGAGAATCATAGCGGCCGACGCACCGCGGACGGTGTTCACGTATGGAACGTTTGCGCGCGATTGGGAGAGTGGTATCTTGAGCAGTGACGACTCAAGAATGGAGTGGCAGTCGGCGCAACGACAGCGCTTGACGCGGGTGCTCGAGGCTTACGCTATTTTAGATCCAGTCATAGGATACACTCAAGGAATGAACGAGATCGCTGCTCTGTTTTTGCGCGATATTAGCAATGAATCGGAGGCATTTTGGTGCTTTGCGAAATTTGTGGGTGGTTCTTACCGATGCCACTTTCTCATCAATCCGCACGAAATTGCGCGTTCAGCTGTGAAAGATCAGGAGGGCGTGAGCGATCGTTTGCGAGCGCTGAGCGAAATAATCCGGATCGTGGACGCACCCTTACACAAGCACTTGAAGTTTTTGAACTCTCAGGAGTGTATGTTTGCCTTCCGGGCTGTGGTTGTGTTGATGTCTCGCGAGCTCATCGAATCTGAGGTTGGCTTATTTTGGGACATGTTGATCGCCGCTGGTGACTACGAACCGACGTTAAAATTAGAGAACGCTCTCCAGGGCGGCGGGGCGAGGCTTTTACTGCACGCGGTCGCCGCGTCCCTTGTAAGCATGCGGTCGCAAGTGATGGCGTGTAAGAAATCTGATGATTTGATGCAACTGGTTGCGAGAAAGCTCCCAGCGAAAAGGTTCACGGCGCAGGAGCTCGTGCACAAGGCTAGAGATTTGATGAAAATAACCAAAGGCTCAGGAGAAGCGCTCGAAGTAGTTTCAAGGGCGGATGTAGTACTCCGAGTAGTGATGTAGTGATGTAGTGACTTTCTATGACATGACCCCGTCTACGCGTTCGACGGCTTCAACTAACGAAGCCAAACGCGGTGGCAACTCCGACACGCGCGCGCCGTCGCAGTAATCCCCATTTCCCCCCAGTCCAGTTAATAATCTGTGAAGAGACAAGTCCGCAATGGAGAGTTTTGATCCGCACACGAACGGACCTTCGACAGAAGAAGTTGCTAAAAACTTTTCAATTTGCTTCACGCGCGACGGAAGCATAACTGTGTTCACCAAATGAACGATGCGTTCCATCTCTTCCTCCTCTAGATGTGTCTCTTCGCGCAACTCTCCCTCTGTCCTCGGAAACACATTGTGGTACCACACCGGCGAGAGAATTTGATTGATGTCTCGAACAGCGTCGAGAATCGCATCGACCCGCAAGCGCGCGTCCACTTCCTCATCGTTCGGATACAGTCCCGTCATCCGCCCAACACACCGCAGAATCGCGCCGGATTGCGCGTACACTCGTCCGTCGAGCTCGAGCGTGGGAACTTGCCCAAAAGGGAGCGCGTCGCTTTTACGTAACCGCCGAACGTCCTCGTACGACACGCGAACGTCGTCGAATTCGACGCCTCCGATACGAAAACACGCTCGAATCGGTTCGGCGATGCCTCTCATGTCCAGATACGTCAGTCTCGGACGCGTCATGTCGTCCTCGTCGTCGCTCGTCGCGATGTGACAGTTCGGGACGCGTTTCGTTTGTCGGTGAACTTTTTTGCTTTACAATGAATGATAAATAAATAAAATCGCATCAGTGGCGACTACACGATGGTACTGAACAAATAAACACTTCTATGCCGCCGCCGCCGACTCTTCGCCGCGATAATTGATGGCAGAGTCTCCCACGGCGTAATCTCCGCGTAAGTCTGTCGGCGAAAATTTTCTGTCGTCGGGAGGCACCGTCAAATCCACGCACATGACGTCACCGAGATCGAATTTATAGTCTAAGTGGTGTCTTCCGAGCTCGGTGCCGTTCAGCGCGGCGGCAAAGAGAGAGAGCGTGTCCTGATGCGACACGATCACGACGTCCTCGCCGTAATATGTCGCCTCGAGTCGAGTAAACGCCTCCTGCGCGCGTCGGTAGAGATCGACGCACGACTCGACGCTCGCGCTCGGCTGAAGGCTCGACGGCACGGGCGGTGGCGTAGAACGCGGATCCTCTAAATCGTTCGCCCACACGTCCTCCCACGCCGATTGCGGACCGAAATCGAGCGCGCCCATCTTTCTCGGATCCAAAAGTCCACTAAACTCTGTGCGCATCTGTGAAAATAATAATCCCAACTCCTCTCGCAACACGAGCGCGCTCTGGAACGACCGCTGGAAATTAGACGTGTACAACCACGCCGGCGCCCCGTCGTACTCTTCCAAAATAATCCGCGCCGCCTCGCGCATCTGCTCGCGTCCTCTTCCCGTCAAGCCGAACGTCGCGTCGTATTTGAACGACGGATTGCTCAACACTTGTTTCCTCACGTCCAGCACCGATTCGCCGTGCCGCACGAAAAAATACCTGTTATGCAATCGAGACGGAAGCTCGATGAACGCCGCCGCCCGTCTCGGTCGCGTCAGCCCCCCCACCGTCCCGATCGCCGTCGCCATCGCCGCGCGTCGACTCATCGCCCGCCTCCCGCTCGCGTCGCCCGCGACGCGCGGTCTCTCCTCCTCCTCGGTCTCCGCTTCCTCATCCCCGTCACGCCGCTCGGCGCGACACCTTCTCGACCATCGCCTATCGCGTCGACGCATCGCGCGCCCGTCACCGTTCCCACCCATCGTCCCCATCGCGCGCGCGTCCACCGACGACGACACCGCTCGAGCGAATTCTCCCCGACGCGTCCAACACGCGTCGAGTTCCACCCTCTTCCGCGTCCGAGCGAACGCACGCACGGACGACGTCACCGTCGTCGTCATCGTCCGAACCACCTCGAACGCGTCGTCCACCGACGTCGCGCGCGCGCGCGGTGGACTCCGTGTGGATTTAACCATCGTTCGGCCATCCATCGTGTCGAGTGCTCGGATCGTCAGTCGTATGTGCAAACAGTGCGACGCTTCGATGTACCCCCCCATGCTCACGGATCGTGACTCGTGCATGCACACGAGTCCCTCTCGACGACGAGTCATGACCGGAAGTACGCGATGCCACCCGTCCCGAGAATCGGTCGGTCGGTGACACGCCGCACACGGCGGCGCGATGGGACGACGACGGGAGGACGTAGACGAGGACTTGGACGACGATGAGGACGTGACGACGGAGGAGGAGGAGGTCTCGGACGTCGATGAGGACGGGACGACGGAGGCGGAGGAGGGCGAGGACGAGGGGGATGAGGATGACGAACTCGAGGCGGAGATGGCGGCGCTCGAGGCGATTACGCGCGAGCGTGGACGCGCGAAGAGCGGTGCGAAGGGGGCGAAGACGTTCGTGAATAACGCGAAAGGGTTGGATGCGTGTTTGGAGGGTGCGCGATGCGATGCGATGCGATGCGATGCGATGGGGGGGGCGAGGGGAGAGGGCGCGCGCGAAGAGCGAAGAGGGCGCGCGCGAGGGATGGACGGAGCGAGCGGCGGATTCGAAATGTGGAGAGACTGACGAAGCGTGCGCGCGTGCGTGGCGTGGGGGTAGATTTCCAATGGACGAATAAGGCGAAGTGGATCGATCACATGGCCATCACGGGCGCGAACGCGGATCGAGTGGTGGACGTGAACGATGACTTGACGCGAGAGACGTTTTTTTACGAACGCGCGTTGGAGAGCGCGAATGAGTGCGTGAAGAGGTTGAAAGATCTCGGAATACCCGCTCGACGTCCGGATGATTACTACGCGGAGATGGTGAAGAGCGATGAACACATGAAGCGCGTGCGTGGTGAGTTGTTGTTTGAGCAACAACAGTTGGAGATTCGCGAGGAGCGCCGCAAGGCGCGCGAATCGAAAAAGTACGGCAAACAGGTGCAAGCCGAGAAAATCAAGCAACGGACGCTCGAAAAGAAGTCTCAAATCAAGAGTTTGGACAAGTGGAGAAAGCAGCGTCAAAAGAGTGGATTCGCTGATGACGGGAACGCGCCTTTTGAAGGCGCCGGCGGCGATGGAAAGCGCAAGCGCAGCGATAGAGACTCCAAGTACGGTTTCGGTGGACGCAAAAAGGTACGGCTTTTGTCGCGCGCGCGTTTCGTTTGTCGACACTCGATCGCAATAGGTGGAATCACGGGGTGCTGCCCGCATCCCGTGAACTCAACGCCACGGGGCGCTCAGTCATCACACGGCGTATATCCCTGCGTAAACACCTTACATAAGCTCGTCGGTCGTAGGCTCTCTCACGAGACGCCTCCCGAGGGGAGAGCCCATATTCCATTGCCTAGGCGGGCGCGGCGTCGTCGCAATTACGTCACGGGACAGACCATGGGCCCGTTATTCACAAAAATGTTTTTCTTCTCGTCTTTTTTCGTCTTCCTCGCGATTCGCGTTCTGTGCCGAAACTGACCGTTGTTCGATTTTCCACTTTCGCAGACGGCCAAACGCAACGACAAGTTCAGCGCCAACGACATGTCTGGATACAAACCTTCGTCTTTCGACAAGGATATTCGCAGCGGCAAGACTGGCGGTTTGTACGTGAACAAGTCGGGCGGTCGCGGCGGCGGTCGAGGCGGCGGTCGAGGCGGTGGTCGAGGCGGCAAGGGCGGACGAGGTCGCAGATAAGCTCGACGAATGGTACAACAATACACTAGATCTAGACTATTTTGTTTTTAGCACACCAATCATCGGAGAAATCGTTCGTCGTCTTCGTCGTCTCCGAAGCGACACGCGTCCCGCTTGCCCAGGAAAGAGTACCGGTTGTTCGCCACCAAGTCGTACACTAAATCACCTATCGATCGAGGCACGAGCGATCCGAGAGCGCTGAGCTGCGGAAACGGCGCGCGCATTCGCCGCGCGATCCGAAGAATCGCCTCGCTCTTCACGTACGACTCCGAAGGCGCCGCGCCCTCCACGAAGACGATGGATGAGATATCGTCAGCGTCTCGCCCCGCGTTCACCAGCATCGCCCGACCGGTCTCGCTCTGCAGCGCGGCGAATCGTACCGACCCTCTCGACGGTTCGGCGTCGTGCTCGAGCGCGAAATTCACCGCGCCGTTGCACAGATTGCACACGCCATCGTACAAGATGACCCCTCGGTCGTCATCTTTAAACCACTCCTCGCGCGCCATCGCGCGCGTCGATGCGCTCGGTCCGCGCGTAGACGCGCGCGCCGACACACCTCGCGTTCGACGTCTCGCGCTCGGTCCGCGCGTCGTCGACGTCGTCGTCGACGCGGAGACGGCGACCATTCGCTCTGCACACCGGCACAGTCTGACGCGCAATCGATGCGCGCAGCCGTGGGCGCGTCGTCGTCTCGAAGCGTCGTCGCGCGGCGCCTCATCGCGCGCTCGACGTCCTCCCCGACCTCTTCATCCTCCCGCTCGTCGCGCTTCATGGCGACGCGCGCGCGCGCGAGCGAGGATGCGGAAGAAGCGACCGCCGTGAGAAGACGCGCGCGCGTCGCCGTCGTGGGCGCCGGCGCGGCTGGATTAGCCTCCATACGCGCGCTGAGACTCGAATCGCACGACGTCGTCGCGTACGAACTCGCGTCCGAGGTCGGCGGCACGTGGCGGTACGGCGAGGATGTCGAGGACGACGCGCTCGGGACGGCGGAGACGCGCGCGCGCGTGCACGGTTCCATGTACGCGTCGTTGCGCACGAATCTTCCGCGCGAGGTGATGGGATATCAAGAGTTTCCGTTCGATGGGAGACGTCACCACGGCGACGAGCGGCGGTTCTGTGGGCACGAGGAGGTGCAGGCGTATCTGAGGGAGTACGCGGAGACGTTTGAGTTGTCGAAGGATGTTCGATTCGACACGCGCGTCTCGTCCGTCGAGAGACGCGTTCGCGAGAGCGAGGAGGAAGAGGCTCGATGGTCGAGCGAATGGGTGGTGACGTCGATGAGTGAACGTGAGGGCGAGCGAAGAGAAACGTTCGACGCCGTCGTCGTCGCGAATGGGCATTACTCGGAGCCGAGAGTGCCGGAATTTCCGGGCGCGGAGCGATGGCCGGGAGAACAGATTCACAGTCACAATTACCGAAAACCGGACGCGTTCGCGGGTAAACGAGTGCTGCTCATAGGCGCCATGGCGAGCGGGGAAGACATCAGTCGGGAGATTTCCACGGTCGCGGACACGGTCTACCTGTCGGCGCGGTCGTGGCAAAATCCCGATTGGGCCAACTCCACCGAAGGCATCGGAGCGCGAGGGAATATTTTCCGTAAACCGAACGTGAAAGAGTTCAAGAGCGATGGTTCGGTGATTTTTGAGAATGGAACGTCGTTGGAGTGCGACGTATGCATGTATTGCACAGGTTACAAGTATCATTTCCCGTTCATCTCAAACGACGTCGTATCTGTTGACGATAACCACGTCGCGCCGCTGTACGAACACTGTATCAACGCGAACGCGCCGTCGATGTCATTCATAGGATTACCATGGAAGGTGGTCCCTTTTCCCATGTTTGAGTTACAGAGTCGATGGATCGCGCGCATGCTTGCGGGCGTCGTTCCCATGCCAAGCAAAGCCGAAGCGCTCGAAGGAGCGGCGGCGTTGGAAGCTAAGCTCGAGCCTCTCGGTCCGATTCCTCGACGCCACGCGCACATGTTCGGTGACGCGCAGTTTGAGTATAACGAGCGCATCGCGCGAATGGCAAATCTCGACTCGCACGGCTCTTGGAGAGCGCGAATGTACAAGGCGACTGGATTGAACAAACGAGCGCACCCGGATCAGTATCGCGACGCCGCGATGCCAGACATCTCTGAGTTGGAAGAAGCGAGGCGCGAGTTTGAGACCGCTTAGTTACGTTGGAAGTTGATTCTTAGTCCACAAGTTGTGTATTTTAAATATTCATTGAGCTATTCTAAGCGAATTCACGCAAGATGTTCCCCAAGCCGATTCGCGAACTTTGCATAAACGAAGAGAGAAGACCTTCTCGCTCTTCATCTTCCATGGCGGCGGGTTCAATCTCACCCCAATCAATTTTTCCCTTACCTCGTTCAGCGTGCACTCCGCGCAGTGTCGGCAAGCTGACGGGCAAATACGTGAAGCGACCCACCGGCGTCGCCGGAGCGGCCCTTGAAGTGTTTGTCGTTTTGATTGAAGCGTCTTGATAAAGATTCGATAATTGCACGAATCCTCCGAGGAGAACGGCGCATCTGCGGTATGAACGACGTTCGTTTTCCAACAAGTAGGGTTCATACGTCGCCCAATCGATCGGATCGAACGTGTTGGTGAGCTGCTTTTGCAACGCTTCGAGTCGAGACTTGTCCTCGAGCGCGAGAACATCCATGGTGAATTTGACATCCAAGAACACTTGCAGAGTCCCTTTCTCCGAGCGCCTGCTGCGGACGGGACCATCCGCGTATACCTTGAGCACGCCGTCAGCGAGAGAGGAGGCGAGCATTTGAATGACAGATCGCGGAAGGAGGTGACCTCCGACGCGTTGCACCTCTTGCAACGCTCCGTGAAGAGACGAGAGCACGTACGAAGAGGGCGTCGCTGGAAGCTTGAGACTCAATCCTTCACCGCTCTCATCTCCGACCGGTTCCCAATGAGGAGGAGTCGAGTCCGAAACTAAAGAGACATCTGAACGCAACGATTCCTTGAATCTGCGAATGGTGTCGGCGGAGCACTTTTCGACCCAAACTTTGTAACCCGCCTTCATCGCCTTGTCCAACTCGGATGTCACGTCTTCAATGTTCTTGTTCACGGGTTCTTTGGCTTGCTGCATTCCTCTTAATGTTCTCGCTGGCTTGATAATCAGTTCAGAAGAGTCGTTGTACTTGGGCCAAAGATTCGCCGGCTTCAATAAAACGTTCATCTCCTTGACGAGTTCCACGCACGCGCGCGCGAGATGTCCAATCATCAACGCACTTGAAACCTCCGCGTCTTCACCAGTCTTCGTCAGGAGATATTTCGCAAAGTCAACCAAGCCCTTGTACGCGCAGGAGTGAATGTGATCGGCAAGCTTGGATAAACGACCTTCGAGCTCCGCCGTCCCGCCGAGTTGAATGCCTTGAAGCATCAAGGCGTCTCTTCTCACCGAGAGCATCGTCTTATTCATGCTTCGCGCGACGTTCTGCGCGACTCTGATATCCTCCGGCACGTTCGTGACGTCGTCTTTTTGCGCGCTCGAGCTCGTCCATATCGAAGATTCCTTGCGAGACTCGTTCACGCTCTTCGAAGACTCAGCTAACGCCGAATCGACCATCGGTTTGATGTGGGAAAACAATAGAGCCTGTCGGAACAGATTGAACCCTTGCTGAAGCCAAGGTTGTTCAAACAACGTCGACCACAAGTCCAATTTCCGCTTGAATAGTTTCACACTCACGTCATTCCACTCTTTCTCGTCTTCCGCGAACGCGGCTTCGAGCGCGGTGAGTTCTTCACAGTTTGACATCTTTCCAAAGACAGCCACTCCGCGCTGCGCGATGTCCTCAGCTAATCCATCCAACCACGCCAGACACGTGTCCCTGACGAAACTTTCGCTCAACGCTTCTAATGTATCCTTTCTCTGCGCCGCCGCCGCTTGAAACTCAGCCCATTCCGCTTCAGGTTCAAAGACGCCGTGAAATACGTCATCCGCGTTCACGTCGGAATTTCCAGACACGAGCAACGCCTCCGCACCGGCGAACACGTCGAACGCCAGCGACAAGACGTGCTTGACGTCCTTCGTGAGTGCGGCGAGTCGTTTGATGAGAGCATCCGGGTTTACCGATGAGCTCGCGATGTCTCTCAGACACGCGCGCGCCCGCGCCTGTCTCGTCTGCAACAGCAGCTTGAGCGCTCGCTTGGAATCCAAATTCTCCACGGCGATGATCGCCTTCAGCGCGCTCGCCACGTCCGCAGCGCGAAGATTCGACCGTTCGAGTCCCTCTCTCGCGCGCTTGGACACGTGCGCCCTAAAGCTCCCGAGCACGTTGGCTTGCTGTCGCACCACCGGAAATCGCGCAAACGTCGTTGCCGCGTTCTTTTTATCCCGCGTCATCGACGTTAAAATCTGCATCGACGCCGACAACCGCGTCGACGCATCATCGTACGCGCACTCCTCCAACAGACCCCAAATCTTCTCCGGCGTGTCCAACAAAAACTTGACTCGACTCCCTCGCTCGGCGTCGGCGCGTCTCGTCTCCGCCCCGCCCCGTCTCTCCGCCCCTTCCTCCGCCGCCGTCACCGATTCCCATCCCCCGCCCGCCCGCGCCTTCACCAACAACGCCTCAATCTTTCCCACCGTCTCGTCCATCTCGCTCGACGTCTCCTCGATCACTCGCAACGCCTCGAGAGACGCGACGGCGTCCTTGTACGACTCGCCCAAAAGTTTCCTACGAATGAACATCATTCGTCTCGTCAGTCCACCGATAGTCCACCCACGACTCTCCATCTCACGCGCGCGCGACGACGGTACTCTCTCTCATCCCTCGCGCGATTTTCCTCGCACCTCAACGCCTCCGCCTTTTCGTTCGCCTCCCGTCTCGTGCGCAGTTCCACCTCGCGGATCTCCTCCAACGACCGATTCGCAAACAACGCCTCCGCGTTCGCCTCCATCACCGACGTCGTCATGTCCGTCGACGATCGAGGCGCGTCCGCGTCCTCCTCTCCCACTCGGTGTCACCCCGCGCTCGGCGCTCGCGCGTCGCGCACTCTCGCGTGGACGAACGCGCGGGTGACGATGGATCATCCGCATCGATCGTCATCCCTCGACCTCGACCGACGACGACCGAGGATGCGTGGATGCATGACTGATTCGCACTCCGACGCGCGCGCGACGCGCGTCGAACGCATCGAACGCGTCGAACGCGATGGAAAAAAATTCACGCGTCGATCGCGCGCGCGACGTGGGGCGACGCGAGGTGTCACCGCGCGAAACGTGGACGCAGACGATGCGCGCGGTGACGGTCAAGGTCGCGATCCCGATGACGATCGGACGCGTCGAGCGCGCGCGGTGGTCGGTGCGAGGTGCGTTCGCGCGCGGGAGAGGGATGTGCGTGTATGTCGCGTCGCATCGCGCGCGCGTCGGGCGCGAAAGGGTCGGTCGACGGTCGTGCGATCGAGTGAAAGACTGATCGCCCGATCGATGCGTGAAACGCACCCAGGGACGCGGTCGAGTCTGGCGGCGACGGCGACGCCGTTCGCGTGGCGGATCGATCTGTACGCGGACGTCGATCCGGCTCGAACGATGATCTCGATCGATGGATCGATGGTGACGTTCGCGTGTGAGAAAGTGCGCGCGGAGATGTGGCCGACGTTGCGGGCGAGCGCCGGGGACGACGCGACGCGGCGACGGCGCGCGGCGGAACGCGAAGCGGCGCGCGGGGAGACGCGCGCGGAGGCGCGACGAGACGAAGAGAAACGGGTCGTGGCGAGAGCGTTCGTGGAAAAACAGTGGGCGATAGACGACGCGCTCGTCGCGGCGACGTCGGGGGAGACGAGGGCGTCGTCGACCGAGGCGGGCGTCTCGGGCGGCGCGTCTTCGACGAACGCGCGGGAAGACGTCAACGTCGACGTCGATGCCGCCGTCGCGCCTCGTCGTCGCGCCTCGTCGCCGCCGCCCGTGCGCGCGTTCATAGACGTCACTGTGCGCATGACGGACGTCGCGCGCGCGCCCGCGCGAGAGCGGCGCGCGTCGTGAATACGCGTCCCCGTCTGGTGGGCGTCTAGTCAGCGCCGCCCCTCCCCGCGCCTCACACGCCCACTCTTTTTTCGTCGCGCGTCGTCGTCTCGTCGTCGTCGTCGTCGCACCATGTCCACCGCACCGGTCGTCCGCACCACGTTTCGCGCGCTCCTGCGCGCCGCGCGTCGGCTCGAGACGCAGGCGGCGCGAACGGGCGCGCGCGCCCTCTCGGACGTCTTCACCGAGGACGAGGCCGAGACCCTCGAGCGCGTCGTTCCTGGACACGCCTCGGTGACGCGCGCGCTCGGCGCTCGCGACGCCATTCGTCGAGAGTTTCGAGCCGAGTCCAAGGACGACGCGCACCTCGCGGATCGTTTGGATGCGGGATTCGTCGTGCTCAGGACGATGCGCGCGCGGGCGAGTCGACTCGGGGACATGGCGCGGGAGACGACGAGCGATACGACGACGGAGGGCGTCAGAGTGCGGGTGTCGGCGTCGTTGGTACCGTCGCAAACGATGCCGGCGGTGAACCGATACGTGTACGCGTACGACGTGGAGATTACGAACGTCGGGAACGCCGAGCCCGTGCAAGTCGTGTCGAGAGAGTGGCACATCGTGGACGAGGACGGACGTGTCGAGCGCGTGCAGGGACAAGGGGTGGTCGGTGAACAACCGGTGTTGGCCGCGGGGGAGAGCTTTCATTACTCGAGCGCGTGCGCGTTGCGTCGAATTCGTGGGACGATGCGGGGGAAATACGTGTGCGCGACGCAAGAGTCGAAGCGCGTCATCGAGGCGGAGATTGGCGCGTTCGCTTTAATGCCGCCTCGGAAAGGCGCGTCCGAGCTTGACGAGGACGAGGACGAGGACGAGGACGAGGACGAGGATTTGGAAGCCCTGACGCGGGATTCCGCCGTCACTATTCGTTGATTTTTTCGATTCTTTTACGCCGCGCGCGCCGACATGTCTTCTCACCGCACTGTAACAACGACTCGTGTACACCACTCGTTCGCGCCATTCACCGCGCGTCGCCCTCCATGCGCGCGCGTGCGTCGCTCGCCGACGCGTCCTTGACGTCGACGTCGACGTCTTCCCGTCGTCGTCGATCGTTTCACCGCGCGCGCGCGACGATGCGAGCGACGCGCGCGGAGGATTATCCAGAACCGATGGCGCACGCCGCGCGCGCCGTGCAGCTCGCCGGCGCGCTGTGTCGAAAGATTCAGTTCGATCTCCAGCGAGGGGAGAAGGTATCAAAATCGGACGATTCGCCCGTCACCGTGGCTGATTTCGCCGCGCAGGCGGTCGTGTCGTGCGTCCTCGCCGAATCTTGCCCAACCATTGGTTTGGTGGCGGAGGAAAACGCGAGCGACATGAGACAACCGTCGGGCGCTGCGCTTCGCGCGAGAGTCACCGAGGTGGTGAACGAGATGTTGCGTGACGTTCTCGGTCGAGCGTTGAGCGAAGACGAGGTGATGGACGCGATCGATCGAGGCATGTCGGACGGCGGGAAAACGGGTTCGTTTTGGATTTTGGATCCGATCGACGGTACGAAAGGGTTCATCAACGGTCGACAATACGCCATCGCGTTGGCGTTGATGGAGGAAGGCGAGGTCACCGGAGGGGTGTTGGGGTGCCCGAACATGCCGAGCGACACCATCCCTCGAGGGGCGACGGAGATTCCGACATCTTCCCCGGGGTGCATTTTCGTCGCGTACAAAGGGTGCGGGACCACTGTCGGCGCGTTGGACGCGAGAGACCCTCTGCGCGAGGGCGTCAAAGTGACGACCGAGCGCGTGGTGAACTCGATCGAAGCGACGTACATGGAATCGTGGGGGGATTCCATCGTCGCTGATCACGGGTTTACGAATTCGTTGAGCGCGGCGATGGGCATGACGTCGCCGCCCGTGCGCATCGACAGCATGGCAAAGTACGGAGCGCTCGCTCGCGGAGACACGAACATGTACCTGAGATTCCCCCCGGCGAGTTACAGAGAAAAGGTGTGGGATCACGCCGCGGGGGCGATCGTGGTGCAAGAGGCCGGAGGAGTCATCACGGACGGCGGCGGTAGCCCGTTGGATTTCTCGAATGGTCGTTTCCTCGACATTGAAATCGGCATCGTCGCGACGTCAACGCCCGAGCTTCACGCGACTCTTCTCGAGACGATCGCCAAGGTTCGGTAGGGTTTTATTAAATATGAGCGGAGCTATTGTTGTTTTGTATTCGCTAGCGCAGGTCTCAGCCTTCGTCTGAGAAGCTCGACAATCTCAGCCTTTGTTCTCGTCCGCTGTCCTACGTATACGTATCTATCTGCTAACCAGTCTAATCTGCCACACATGACTGCTATTCCAATCCCGAAAACCCCCACGCCGTCGAAAATTAATCCATCATTCTTCGCGAAAACATCCAGCGAGGCGACGAACCTCTCTGGAAACTCAGACCAGTGAAGCTTTGCGTCGGCGTGATAGACGGTGTGATATCCGTCGTTGAACGTCAACTGGTTATCGACGTGATTTATGACGCAATACGACGAACGATAATGACACTTGGGTTTATCCGGATCGATGAAAATGTGTTGCGACCACGCGCCGAACGCCAACACGAATGAGGTTGTGAAGTACGGCGCGATGAAAATCCAAAACGCCGCCACCGCGTTGATGGACGCCGCGCACATAAAGACCGCTCTCGCCGTCAGCGTCCCCAACACGTACTGCACCGCCGCCCCGTACCTCTTCTTTTCGATCACGTACAGAGGAAGCTCCACGAGCGAACCGAACGTGAACCGCATCCAAAATCCCACAAACGCCGCCGGACTATCTCTCTGATATCTCGCCGCGGGACTCGTCCCGTTCTCCCCACCGTGCATCATCGCATCCAAGGACGCGTGCGACCCACTGATTATCCCTAATAACGGCGCCAACAACATCGGCGCCACCGCATTCATCGCTCGCCCCACCATTGAGTCTCGACGAAACGCCGGCGAGCGCGTCGAATGCCTCAACGCCGAAGTGAATCGTTGCAGGTACAGTCCGTGTACGCACGCAAAGTACGTCAAACCCAGCGCGTGCGACGGCACGCTCTTCAAAAGCATCAACGCCATCGCCGGCACCGTGCTCAGGACGTTGATCAACAGATACACCAGTGGTAAATCCCGCGAATTCCCAACGATTTCTCGCAGTTGTCTCGACAGAGCGCTCGTGGGCGCGACTATGTATTCCCGTCGCCGCGCGTGTAAATCATCGCACGTGACGTCGCGCGCGCCGCACGTCGTTCCCACGCGCGCCACCATCCCCATCCGCGCGGGGGCGGCCCTCGCCGACATGAGGACCGCGACCGCGAGACGCACTGACGAGTCGCGTCAGCACAACGGTTGGCTCGGAGACTCTTCGACGGAGACGCGGCTGCGCTCGAATGCGTTGTTAGTTTTACGAGTACACATTACACAATAACCCTAAATAGTTCTACGAGGGGAGATGAGAGAACGTATTAATCGTTCGCTCATTCGACCATCTCGACGGTTTTGCCGGCGACGCCCTTTTTGCCGATGGCGGCGACGGATTTGACGGCGTCGGTCTTTGGCGTATAATATTGATCGGGAGTCATAAACTCGGCGCCGCCGCCGGTGGCGGGGTGGAACGGTGGTGGAGTGGTGGCGAGCCACTTTTCCTTACCGCCCTCCTTGCGCCAAAAGGCGTTTTGAGTCTGCGCGACGTCCCACATGAGACCCAAGTGCTTGGGAAGCGGCGCGAGCGTGGACGCGGCGATGGCGCCAGAGGCGGCAACCGCGGGCACGCCGACGCCCGGGAACACGGAGTCACCGCAGCGTAATAATTTGGGAATGGGCGACAGCACGCCTGGCTGCGGAACTTCCGGGAGCGGGAGGACTCCGAAGAGATTTCCACCGGCGGGAAGCGCCGGACCATACGTGCCGCGATGACGACGCAAAAAGCGTTGATGCGTCTGTGGAGAGGCGTAGACTTCAACCTCGACGCGGCTTCGGATGTCCGGGATGATGCGTTCGATGGCGTCCCATAAAATCTCCGCGCGCTCGCGCTTGAAATCCTTGTACTCTTGGCTTCCTCTGTCCTTGCCTTCCCAAATATCGTACGGTTCGCTCCCGGCGGTGTACACGTGGATGATGTGTTTACCGTCCGGCGCGACTTCCGGGTCGAGCACCGTGGGGATAAAGATGGTGATGACGTTTTGCGGATCACCCAAAGGTCGATTCCAGTCCAGCACGCACAGGTGGGACGGATCGAGATCGGGCAAACCGGTGGCGTCGATGCCGAGGAACAAGTGCATGATGCTGCCGAGCGCGGGAATCTCAGACATTTCCTCTTTCCACGCGACGGCTTGATCTAATCCCTGCGCTTGAAGCTCCTCCGTGTTCGGAAGCATCGGAACAGTGTCCCAAATCGTCGCGTTTGACACTACGGCGTGGTTCGCCTTGATGATTTTACCGTTGCGAAGACGCACGCCCTTCGCCTCGCCGTCCTCGACGATGACTTCGTCAACGTGAGACTTGAGCTGCAACTCACCGCCAAACTTCTCTAAACAATACTGCAATTTATCAACAACAGCCTGCGTACCGCCTTCCGGCGCGCAGAGCGACGCTCCGGGTCGGTGGAAACCCGGAATACTATAAATCATCGTCGCGCCCATGGTTCCCTCCGCTGGGAATCCGCTGAAAAACGCTAACATATCGATCCATTGCTTCAAGAACGGCTCGGTGACGTATTGTCGGGATAATTTATGGAAAGAGTCCAAAATATACGGAATGTCCAACATCACGTTCGGATGCGTCAAGTAGAACGGAATCGCGATCACCGTGCTGACCAACAAACCGGCGTCTTGACGAAGCGCGGTGAGCGGACATGCGTCGAGAGCGTCGTACAACGGCTCCAATCGACCCTTCAGCGCCTTCCACTCCTTGATTGCCAGCTCGGGATCCGTCGCCTTTTCGCGCAACAAACTACAAAACCCACCCGGCGCTTCGTCGTCACCCGTTTGAAATCTCCAGTGCCCCTCCGGCGTCCACATCGAAATGCCGTCGTACGTCTTCACCGGCACCTCCTCGCCCAACGCGTCGAACACCATTCGCAAAGGATTACCCGTCGGACGATCCAAGCCCTCCCAAATCGACGGTCCGACTTCAAACTTGTACAACGATCCATCCGGCGCTCGATGATCAAACATGTGACAGCACCCGCCTGCCAAGTAGTGACTCTCGAAAATTTTCACCTTGTACCCGTACTTGGCTAACAGCGACCCGCACGACAACCCTCCGATGCCGCTTCCGATCACCACGACGTCGTATTCCTCATCCGCATCGTCCAACACCGACGTCGACGTCGCGTTCGCCGTCACCGCGCCGGCGTCTTCGCCGCTCGCGCGCGTCCTCGTCGTCGTTATCCGCTCTGCGCGCGCGCGTCCCTCGCGCGTCGCGCGCACCATCGCTCGAGCGCGCGCGCCGTCTCGACGCGCGAGCGCGACGTCCCTACCGCCCGCACCAGCGCGTCGCATCGCGGCCATCGTCACGCGCGCCATCGTAGTCGTCGTCACGCGCGTCGTCGTTGTCCTCGTCACGAGACGTCCCGGACGCGCGCTCGGGGCGCGCGCGCGAAGCATCGCGCCGTCGTTCGGAGAGCGCGGCCGAGGGAAAGCAGACGCGACGATGGACTCCGTTCGTGTCCACGCGCGCGTGCGACGTCGACGGGCGTCGTCGTCTGGCGTCGCGCGTCGATTCGGTCGCGTATCTTTCGCCCGATCTGCGAGTTCTAGAGGGGTTACGGTAAAAAAGGGTTTCATACGAAGAAAAAGATCGTACTCTAGCTCACCTGAGCGGGAGAAGCGGGCGAGACGTCTTCGACCCGGCGGCGGGCGGGGACGCGGGCGACGACGCGACGCGACGACGGCAGAGCGTCGCGCGATCATCGTCGCGCGCGCGAGCGGAGACCACCGCGAACGGTCGCTCTTTCGCGCGTTCGTCGACTCTTTCGCGAGCCCACCGTCGGCGCTCGATCGCGTCGACCGTCGCGGGTCGGCATGTCGGCGCTCGCCCGGCGGTTGCGGGAGCGCGGCGTGAAACGTCTGCGCGTGCGCGTGAGTGACGCGCGCGCGCCGCGAGAGGATGGTCGGGAGGACGATATCGATTCGGATGACGACGCGGGCGCGCACGATGGGCCGTACGTGTTGAGATGCGGCGCGACGGGTGCGGCGGGACTGCCCGAGGATGTGACGTTCGACGCGTGGCGGCCGCGGCGCGGAATGGACGCGGAGGAATTGCACGAGAAGTACGCCGACGTGGTGGACGCAAAGCGAGGAGACGAACCGTTTCGAGAGAATAACGTCTTCGTGAGAGGTCGAGGCGATGGAGTGGATTACGTGGGGAAGAATTTTAAGCACTATTGCAGCGGCGTGGGACAGGCTTACGAGCGCGAACACGGCGAAGACATGAAGACGATGCTCGGGAGGTTGCGAAAGTCGAAAAGCGACGGTGAAGAGTACGAGTTGGAGCTGATTCCTATCGCAGGCGGACGGTTGATCGACTTGGAGGCGCGATTGCACAAGTATAATTATACCAAGCACTCGAAGAGCGAGCTTGCCGACGTGAACGATCCGGCGGTGCGCGCGGAGATTAACGCCAAACAGCTGGAAGCGTTCGCATCTGATAAGCGTAAGCGACAAGTCAACAGATTAAACGCCGCCCGCAAGCTGGACGAAGCGTCCATCGCCTCTCCAAAGATGATGGAGGCGCACATCACGACGGCGGCGGCCAACTTGAAGGGCCGCGCCGAGCTCATCGTCGAGGCTGGCAAAGCGCGCAACATTCCTCCGCACGAGCCAGACGCGGTGGAGCCAGACACGGCGTATCCAATCGAGTCGATGCCTTGCCACGCGCTCGCTCACAAGTTTCATTGGAAAGATCTTCTCGCGGCGGCGGAAGACGGCTCCGTGGCGGAGAGCGAAGGAAAGTACGAACCACTCACCGTCGAGTTATCAAAGCATCTCCAAGGGGGATCGCAGGCGCAGCGCACGAAGATCGCCAAACTCCTTATGTATGGCGATGCGCTACTCAAGATGCTCTCGCGCGATCGCATCAAGGAGGCAAAGGCGAGGATTGGCGAGGACGGCGAGACAAAGATTGCGCCCGCGCATCCGTTCATGTTCACGAGTGGTGAAAATGTCGATCCTTTGCTCCAAGAGGCACTCATAGAAAGCTACTTGGACAGAGATTTCGCGGGAGACATTCGTCAGTACGTCGTTTCCAAACACCGTAAGGATCTCATTCGTCTTCAGGTGCTTCTTATCGCCCTTCGCGTCAACGGCTGGAGTCTCGAGCTTCTGAGCGTGCGCACGCACTTGCGCATCGATGCCAAGGAAATCATGGCGTACATGCGACAACTCGGTTGCCGATCCGTCAAAGGTGGGAACAATCCCACGGTGAAGCTCGACTTGGAGGGAAAACCGCTAGTAGATTACCTTCCAGAGATTCGCGCGCGCGCGAAGCGAGCGAAGCCGCGCGAGTAGACTTGGCCCACGCGCGTTTGAGCGCGACAACATTAGTAGACTGGTATAAAATCACACACATCGTAGCTAAAATCTAAGCAAAGATAGACACTATCGCATCATCGAAGCAGAGAAAGACACTATCGCATCATCTTGGCGCGTCGCCCTGCGAGAGAGCACCCCGTGGAGTCCTCTTCGTCGCAGTCGAGCTTGGACCACCGCTCATCCACCTTTGCGCAATCAAACCACGGTTTCCCGAGCGACGCGTTCACCTGATTATGCACCGCACACATCCATCGCTGCAACGCCAACCCCGACGAACAATCGGGCGGATGCGCGCGCACAATCTCCGCGAAATGTTCCGCACACTCGCCACACGGATACATCCTCGTGAGAATCATTATCAACTCCTTCGCGTCCCGCTCCTGTCTCCGCGTCGGTTCGTCCGGGTACTGCGCCGCGAACGTGTGCAAAAACGTCCACGTCGCTCTTCCGAGATCCTCCTTGGTGGTGGTCGACGACGACGCGTCGCCGCCGCCCTCGTTTTCATTCCCTCGCCTTGCAAATGCGCGCGTCGTCGTCGACGCCAGCCGTCCGCGTCCGCGCGCGCCCGGACGCGCCCACGCGCCGAGGCGTCGCTCGCGCGCGCTCGCGCGCTCGCGCGCCTCGCTCGCCGACATCGCGCCCCCGCCTCGCGCGCGCTCTGACGTGTCGACGCCAAAACGAGGCACTCTCGTCGTTCGATGCGGTGATGGAACGCGCGAGCGAGATCGCGCGCGCGCGCCTCGCGGCGCTGCACCGAGACGCCAAGAGCGACGCCGCCGCCGCGCGAAGCGCCGGTACGGTGTCGGAGATCAGGGTGCGCGTGACGACGACGCGCGAGCGCGCGCGAAAGAATTGAAATCGTCTCGGATGGGCTGACGCATCTTTGAACGCACATCGACTGACGACGACGCGACGACGCTCGATCGACGCGCAGGAGGCGTGCGAATCGATGAACAAGGACTTTCTCGCGACATCGGGCACGCTCGCGCGCGTGTTCGACGACGAACACGGATTGGTGGGGTACGTCAAGGTCACCGAGGGACGAAGAGGGAGAGAGTACGCGAGCGGACGCGCCAGGGCGTTGGACGCGCTGTGCGAGTGCGCGACGCGCGCGCAAGGGACGAGCGCGCTGGCAGGGAAAACCGTGGGATGCTGGGAGGTGGTGGCGTCGACCGTGCGCAGAGACGCGTCGAACGCGGTGAAATCATCGGCGTTGAAAGTGATGTTGGCGCTGGCGAAGAGTCGCGCGAGAGAGCTCGGCGCGAGGACGATGAAGGCGCACGGACGGGCACTGCGAAGGGATTACGAGAGGTCGACGACGAATTCAAAGACAGTGAAGGGATTGCTGTTGCGAGTCGTCGGGGCGATGCACGTGGGATTGAAAATGGAGGGATTAGAGTTGTGCGGCGCGGACGACGCGGAGGACGTCGCCGACGCGCCGACGGCGGCGTGGTTGTTGACGGCGTCCTGTCGAATCCTGGACGCGGCGCTCGACGACGACGAAGACGTCAAGAAGAATACACTGTTTATGGCGAGCGCGTTAGACGCGCTGTCGTCGTCGTTATTCGTTCAGGACATAGAGGACGACAAGTCAAATCACGCGCGTATCGTTCGCATTGTCGAACGCGTCGTGTCGTTGAAAGACACGGGGGCGCGCACGGATTTACAAAAGTCGGCGTTGGATTTGATCGCAGCGCACGCGCACGCGTTGAAACATGAGCTCGTGAAGATATCGGCCAAGTTGTTTCGCATCTTGTTGAATTTGCGCATGGTGAACAACAAGGATCTCTCGAGGTGCGCGGCGGCTGCGTACGATGAATTTTTGTGCGCCATGAGCGACGCGTTTACGTGTGAGACGACATCCACGCGAGATATGCGCGGAACGTTGCTCCAAACGATCTTGAAAGACATCATCGGAGTGCTCGACGACGATGAAAAGTCAGAGCGCGATAAATCGGCGTGTATTCGCGCCATGGGTAAGTTTGCGGCGCCAGCGTTGACGCTGCTCTCTGGTGAGTACAGCGAGGTGAATTCGTACATGGGACGTCTGGGCAAACTTGCGATGTTCATCAAGTTCAAGCGAGGTGAAAACGAGTTTCAAGAGAGATTTGAGAGCATCGAGAGACAAGTCGCGCTGTTGTCAGCGTACGGTGATTTGTTGCGAATCCCGCATGTTTTGATAGACGAAGCGCTTCTGGGTAATCTTTGTACGTTGGTCGAATGGATTTGGGAGCAGTACGCGTTTGAAAATAATCGCCGCAAACCGATGATCCGCAGTGCGATTATTCACATGTTCATCGCTCTCGCCTCAAAAGACTGTGCTCTTCAGACGTTGCTTGCTCGCGTCGGCTCGCAGCTTCTGGCGTTGACGCTTCGGTTCTCCTCGCCGGATCCCATAGACAGAGTGCTCTATCAGGCATCACCGATACCGATGTGGCCTGCGTACGTCGACATATGGACGGAACTTCTCGGTGGAGATAGAGGTAGCGTCATCTACACGTCTGGATATCACGAGGACGACATCAAAACGACATTGGCGGGCGTGTACGGTTGTTTCGTCAACGAGCTCCTTAATTTTTGCACGGCGCTTGACTTGGGTATTAAGACATTGGTCAGGGAAAGCAAACCGGCAAACGACGATTTAGATACGATATCTGTTGCGGTAAGTCTGGGAGACGACGCAACTGCGGCGAATCCTGGAGATATGCACACATTCTTACAATTGGTCGAGTTCGCACAAAAAGTCTTAGAACAGTCTTCGGCGGAGATGCTCGTATTGTGGGTGAATCACTTGAGTGCAGAACTGATGGTTTTAGCCAATAAAAATACGTCAATATCTGGGTTTTACAAGCTCATCGGAACGCTCATTTCTGCAGCTGACAGAGCTGGATATTTCTGCAAAGGCAACGAGCTAGATGCACAAGAAATCACAGAGCTGTTTCGACAATTCCTCAAAGATGTGCTGAATGATATGAGGCGATTTTCTGGAGAACTTTTAGCGTCCATACTGAAACTATTGCTATCCTTACCGATGGCCATACTTCCCATTTCAGATTTGGTCGAGCCTCTCCTCAGAGCTCTTGAACTCGGTCAGCAGTATCCACCGGTGGTTGAGGTTGCGCTGGACACGCTGGACGGATGGTTGGGCGGAAAGCATCTCGAAGAGGCCTCTCCGTATCTTCCGCAAATAGCTGAAAGTTTGTGTGCGTATTTAGATAGCGCTTCTCGGACAGACACTTTGTTTTCGAGCGAGGAGATAAAGGACTTGGACAGGCAAGACGTTAAGGGCACGAACCGCAACAAGAGAAAGCTCGAAAGTCGGGACGCCGCAGACAATGACGTGCTGAGTCAAGCGACTCTGATTCGTATCGTCAAAACGCTCGGTTATATGGGTGGTGCGGCGCACGGTGTGAAATCTACCGATGGGGCCAAAAAGTCAGCGAATGAGCTCGAGTCGCCGTGGGGTGCTAGTTCAGAGCTTTCCGTACCCATCGGTTTAGTCGCGTCCTCCACCAAGTTGTGGCTGGATAACTTGTTGCCTCGAACTTCCTATCTCGCTTTATTTTCTCAGGACAGAGCGACAAAAGTCGCAGCGTCTGAAGCAATATATGGAGCAGCCGTGTTTTCGATAGGAAGAAGCGCGCAAGAGCCAGCGTCGAAATCAGGAGATTTCACTCGGACTGCATCTCGATATCGGTCCATCTTTGAGAGAATGTTTCCGATAATGTTTGAACTTGCAGTCGACGCCGAACCGGTGACAAAACAGCTCTTCAACTCACTTTGCTATCAAACGATCCATTGGTTTGCAAAAAATCAAGCGCGAGAGCTGGACAACGCGCTCTGCCTGTTTGATGCGCTCACTGCTGGATTGTCAAATACTTCAAAAGCCGGTGCTGTTCGAGATCTCTGCGCTTCACTCATCGGAGAGCTTCTCGAGTGGAGTCTGAAGTACGTGCGTGATGAGAGTCAACGTGAAGGTTTAGTCAATCATAGATATATTTTGCGCACCTTGTTTGGTTTGATGATGCACGCAGAGGCAGGGCACAGGCTCGGCGCGGTGACGGCGATTCGACGTTGCATCGCGCACTTGATGAAGCATCGAGTTCTCTTCGATGAATACGCTCTAGAAATCTTAAACGTTTCGTTTAGAAGTATTTCGAGATCGGGGGAGCATTCATGCACGGTCGGTATGTCCACAAGGGGAGCAGACGTAGCCATGGCGGTTGTTGTCCGTGAAGTGTTACAAGCGATGAAGTCACGAGAGATTACTCACTCACAGCTTGCTGCCTCGGCGTTTGCGGAGTCTATCGAGCCGTTTTTGAAGGATCTACTGGAGTACACCTTGAGCGAAGACAGTTTCCTACGACGCGAGGCGCAACAAACATTCTGCGCTGTCGCGCCGTTCATGATTCAGGATGTTCAACAATGGTTTCACCTGCACTCTCATGTGACGTCAACTTGTATAGATTCATTAGTTCCAGAGATTGGTGCGCTCGAGCACGGAGGGCGAGCGTTGAACAAATTTATTGCGGCGATCCAGTGGTCAAGTTGGTTCATGATGATGTCATTCGGCAATGCGGCATTTTTCGCCGCTTCTAGAACAACTCACTTCCGCACTGTGGCGCAATATTTGGATCGCATCTCTGACCGCTTCCAGGTTTCATTCGATGGCACCGGTTACAAAGTTCGTGAACGAGATGGGCCGTTGATCGTTGAGATCTTGGGTCTCTTGAATGTCATTTTAAAGTCAAATCTGGCAAATGATGAGAAGGAATCTCTTCTCTCGTTGATGATGGGAGACGATGGGTACAAAAACGTGGCTGGATTGATCTCCGCTTCAATCTTCACGCCACAACATCTTGGAGAAGATACCGAAACGAGTCGCAAACTCATCATGCGTGCGGCTGCGCACTTGACGCAGACATTGGCTGCACAACGCGATTTTCCTTACATCTCTGGACTGAGTGATGAGACTCTCTGTGCGCTTCAAAATTTCATCATCACGCCTGAGTTTGATCTGGGCGCAATAAATTTGGAGTTACCGAAAGGATGCACCGCGGCGCAACACGTCTCTGATGTATACAGGGAGCTCGCAAATGTGTTTTTATTGCGGCGCGTGTTGCCTAAAGAGGGTGACTCTTCCGCCAAAGTTCTCGCACTGCGTGCATCGTCCGCCGTTTGTAAACTCGGTCGCCACACGAGTCCGCAACAGCGTTTGGTGTGTCAGGCTGTGGTGCAGCTTTGCTTGCATCTGAACATATCACCCCCCGTTTTGTTGGATCTTCTTTTGGACAGAAAAACAGGCGCGTTGGGTATCAAAATGGGCGAACCCTTTTATCGCAACTACAAAGAGTCTATCATTCGCGCGTGCAAATTCCAATTTGAAGATTACGCGCCAGGCTTGCTCAAGGTATCGGGGGGAGATATAGAGTCCTCAAGCGGCATTGTCGCGACTGATATCGTCATAAGCGTGATGGAACTGGCGATCCCGAAGACGCAATCCACACAAAGTACGAGCCTCGAGGCTTCGCGAGTATTCACCATCATGATGAAGCACATCTCATCCCTGTGTCCTCTGCACGAAGGATACGAAGACTCCGGCACGGACGTTAAGAACAATCGTCATCAACGATTCGTGACGATTGTTGGCAAGCTCGTCGATGTGTATCAAACCCTTGGCGACAATAAATCTTCGCATCGTTTCGACGACAGTATCGTTTCTGGTCTCATGACTTGCATACGTAGCGATTGCATCTCTCTCAGTTCGCATGTTGACGCAGTCATACTCGTCGCCGAAGTGCTTAGACGAGTTCAAATATCAAAGGACAGTTACGAAGATCTTGGAAAAAGCCTCGGTGTCTCTCTGAATAACATGGTTTTCCAAGAGAGATGCGATTCGAAAAAGTTTGAGAAACGGTATCCATCGACGATAAAAGCATTCAAGAAGGCTTTCATCACCTGCCGTTTACCGTCGCTCATGACGGCTCTTTTGCCATTTTACAAAGATTCAGATGCCAAGCTTATCATGCAGAATACTGAAGACGACGCTGAAGCTGGTTGGGATCAAGAGTTGGTGCTTCATGTTTGGAAGGCCATCGAACATACGGAAACGTTATTTGAAGTCAGAGTCATGGCTGTGCATCAAATTTTACCGTCGCTCCTTGCGCAAGCCAATGCCTCTCAGATTGCCAGCTTTTTTGAAGACAACTCGGTGGACGTGATGAAAGATATCTCCGCGACCAGTGATCTTCTTCTTTCTACGAGGAGCTTCAGCCTACTGTGCGAATTATATACGAAGTGCTCGAAGGAAGAACTCATGGCTGGTCCCTGCGTGAAAGTTCCCAAATTAAATGCGATGGTGTCCAAAGCCGCGATGAGCGAACTGAGCGGTCTCGGTGTTTCAGCCAACTCAAAATGTGGACAAGAGGAGATCGTATTGCGTGTGCATCAACTCGCGTTTTCCGTCTTTTCCACTTTGCTCGTGCGTACTCAAACAGATGTCAAGTTTTACAACAGGTTGTTTCATGATTTGAAAGTGTGGAATAAATTGGTTGACAGAACAAAGCGTCTGGAATTTGAAGCTAGGTCAATCCTCCATTTGAAGAAAGTTCCAGACAGTGTCGACACAAAAGCTGAACAGGTGAATCGCAGTGGTTTCACCCTTTCTTCAACCTTGGCATCAATGTACTCAACTTTGAGAACCACGCACACCTATGAAACTGACAACGTACAGGTCCAACTTGATGATGGTCCCGACGAGATTGACGATGAGGACAGACACCAGCCTAGCGAGCAGGCACGAGATGAACTCGAAGCACATCCGGTGTCGGTTGGTGTTTTCAACATTATGAAAGTCGTGGTTTGTGAAGGATTATCTGGCGGTGCGGATGGATCTCCACCAGAAATGCAAATTTTAGAAATGTTTACGATGCTTCTGTATTCACCGTCGGTGTTACCAGCGGTCAAACTTCTCATCATCAAAGCGCTATTGCGTCTGAATAATGAGCTCGAATCGGAGCGTGACTCGATTCGCGACGTCGGTATGACGTCCGTGAACGCATCTCCATCTTTACTGGCAGCTCAGCCAAATTTGATGATCGCTTTGCTGACGTCCATAATTGAAATTTCCAAAAATTCAACCGTGGACTTCGTCACCACTCCTGTGAGGGAAGCCGTGACCGTTGCTTTGGATTGTGACGCACTATGGTCGGCGAATTTTGAAGAAGCGAAGCCTTGCTTGTTGGATTCGATGGAATTTGTTGTGAGGTACGGCTATTCAAAAGTAGAAGCCGTACTGAAGGAAAATCTCATCCTTTTGAAAAAAGGATTCGTCCGCTTGCGCGATGCTGCACGAGCTTCTGCCATGCCCGTTTCCCATTGCTTTCAAAGTTTGCTAGCTTGCATTCACGAGCACGCGGCTTGTGCACCCGTCGATGGAGATGAATCCAAAATCTGCACGATGAGAAAATTGTTTGCTCTTCAACTCGTCGGTTCACTGCTTCACGAAGAGGACCGCGTGATTCGATTAAATGATGATGTGGTATTGATAACAGACTCAAACGGTAGGAAAGTGAGTGAACAGATCAATTTGCCACTCGTGAACAGTGTTCTAAACTGTCTCCTACGACCGAATCAACGGACCGGTCGCTCAGTGAATTCGGTGGCAGCGGCGCTACTTGGGAAGGTGATGGAGACTGATGGGGTTCAATCTATGCCGTGGCACGACGCTTTACGTCGACGCCTCAAAGATCTTTTTGAGTCGGGCTCGCAAGATGCGTTCATAGATGTACTCGATAGAGTGACGAGGCGTTGTCCACGATTTGTGCACGATGCCGGTTTCG
>Ga0181573_10000066_pt1 | contig 97326 bp, 58 predicted proteins | sample 101ome_25_FD_148643 | JGI IMG/M metagenome (GOLD analysis project Ga0181573, IMG submission 148643) | Coastal salt marsh microbial communities from the Groves Creek Marsh, Skidaway Island, Georgia - 101409BT metaG (spades assembly) | ecosystem: Environmental > Aquatic > Marine > Intertidal zone...
TCCGACCGACCGACCGACCGACCGACCGACCGACCGACCGACCGACCGCGTCGTGCCTCGCGGATGGGCGCCGCGCGCGACGGACACCGCGACGCCGTGCGCGCGCGCGGGCGCATGGATCCGATCGGTGGCGCCGCGTTGGGGGCGAATCTCCCGTCGAGTCCGCGCGCGCGAAAGAATCGAGCCTTTGACGCGGCGACGACGACGACGGCGACGACGACGATCGGGCGCGCGGTGACGACGGTGGAGACGCCGAGAGCGAGCGTGGTGGTGCACTCGTCGAGCGGTGGTGGTGGTGCGCGCGCGGAGGATGATGGTGAGGCGCGCGCGCGAGGGGAGACGGCGAGGACGCGCGCGCGGGCGCGAGGGACGCCGCCGCTCACGGTGGACGTGCAGACGGCGGAGACGGAGGCGAACGCGAGACAACGCGTGCGATTTTATGAATTGTGTGCGCCGAGGATGTTAGGAGATTGGACGGATGATCGCACGTGCGTCGTGAACGTGACGGGAGGGATGAGCGCGTTGCAAGGGGCGGGCGAGGAGTTGATTTCGTATCTCCGTAATCGTCTCGGCGTCGTCATGGAGGTGGACACGAAGCGAGAGCGCGTGCTGGTGAATCACGAAATACCGAACGTCGTGATCGAAGCCGCGAGGATTCTACATCTGCAGATTGAGCAAGCGAAGATGATGTCGGAAAGCGCCGATGGGCAAAACAACGCGCCGACGCCGACGCCCAAGTTTGGCTACGCCAAGTCGAGCGACGACGAAGCTGCCGTGCGCGACATTTTGCGCGATATCAGCCAGGCTGAGATCGAAGAGTTGCGTCGCCGGGTTGAAAGTAAACGTGCGACGAGACAACGGCTGATGGAGACGCTCGGTGAGCCTCGAGTGACGTGTCACTTGCAACCGATCGAGCTGACGAGCACGCTTGTTCGCGTTCGCCTGCCGCGAAAACACTCGTTCAGCGAGGAACGTCTGTATGCAGTCGGTATCGCCCTGCGCGCGGTCGCGTCTACCAACTCGGCGGGCAAGCCGACGTGGGTATTCCAATGCGATATGGGAGACTCCAAGCTTTACGAGACTGATATCATGTACATTTCCAACGACGCGATCACCGTCCCCGAAATCTGTCGCCTGCTCGCGTCTCAACGCCAATATGGCAACAAAGACAAGCGTCGACACGTCATGGACAAGTTATACACGTTTTCTCCGGCGGCTTAATCGGCCTCTTTTCACAACCTTGATTTCAAGTTTGTTTCGTGTTGTACACTCCGTTGTAAATCAAAAATAAAAACCACTGTTGTAAACAAACAAACGACGCGTCGGACCCGCCGCGGCGAGACGTGCGAATTCGATTCTCGAGGGGACACGTGCCTGACTTTAAATCTAATATGCGTAATTACACAGCTCAGTTCCTGACAGTGACGCGATATACGTGCGCTAGTGGCGGCCGTCGAAAAGTCACACGTGTAAATACACCGGGGAAGGTGTTCGTTCCATGTGAAATGTTATGCGTCCAACGGGCCTTTTATGGGTTGATGATAGCCTTGATTTCATCGTACATCACGAGCACCAACGCACCACCGACACCACGAAGGACGTTGGAGAAGGCACCCTTGAAGAAGGCACCGAGACCTTCTTGGGCGTAGATCTTCATGAACGCGTCAGCAGTGCCGTTGTACAATTTCTTGCCCGCGCCAGAGTTCATCATCAAACGACGACGGACAGTGTCGAAGGGGTAGGAGAGAACACCGGCGGCGTTCGTCGCGACTTGCGCGACGATGAACTTGAAGATGAAAGAAGAATCCTTGGTGAGGAGCGCACCCTTACCGGTGTCGTAGAGACCGAAGTAGGAGCCACGGTAGACGATGATACCTTGCACGGAGACGCCGAAACCTTGGTAGAGCGCCATCGGACCGGATCGGCTGGCGATCTTGGTGAGGCAGTCAACCAAACCGGTGAATTCACGCGTCTTGTTGCTACCGACATCAGCGGCGAGACGAGTACGCGCGAAATCAAGCGGGTAGACAATCAACAAAGAACCGGCACCGGCCAAACCACCAGACGCCATGTTGACGGCGAAGAACGGCCAGAAAGCTTCCTTCGGGTTGTAGGACGGGAACATGCCCTTGATGGTATCCTTGAACGCAAAGTTGAAGGCCTGGGTCGGGAAGTAACGAACAATGTTCGCGGTGTTACCTCTCCAGAAGGACGCGAAGCCTTGCTCGGCGCTCACACGCGTGAAGCAGTTGACGATACCCGTGTATCGCGGAACTTCGCCAGACATGATTCTCGGGTTCGCATCTTGCGTTTGAATCAAAAGCTTGACACGCTCGATCGGCGCGGTGGCCGTCTTCGCGATGGAACCGGACACGCCACCCTACGCCATCGCGCGCACGACATCGAACAACGCACTCGTCAGTCACCGCCTTCCTTCGTACGCGAGACCCCCCTCGCGCACCCGTTTTCCGCGCCATATCTGGTTCATCTTTCACGTGCCATTCTAGACACTATAAATATACATCATGGTACAATACACACAAGAATATATATCATATGTCCGAATATACACACGCACGATCGAACCGCCGCCCGATCGGTCGTCGCGCCCATCGTGATCCATCGCCCGATCGCCGACGCCGCGCGCGATCTCCCACCCCGCGCCCGCCCTCGCGCGCGCGCGAATCCGTTCAACACATTTTTTCAACACACCCCCGCGCCTCACATCCCACCCACCACCCTCGCGTCACCCCACATTCACATCGCCGCGCGCGCGCACGCACCGCCGCGAGATCCTTCAGAAACGACGTGAGGTCGAACTCCTTCTTCGCCGCCGCCGCGAACGGCGTCGCCGCCTTGGGCGCGCTCGCGCCGTCGAAACGTCCGAGCGCCGATCGCGCGAAACAATCCGCGTAAAAGTCACGGTTCAGCGCCATCGTGCCGCGCGTTTCACAGTGACGGCGCGGCGTCGCGCAGCGCGGTCGACCGAGCCGCCACCGCGTCGGGGCGCGGCGACATCGCACGGGGACGGAGTTGAGCTTTGGAGCGCTCGCATACGAGTCCACGGTACATATTCACCATCTATTAAAGCCATTCATCTACATATGTATAGACATACGTCGAGTCTCCGACGGAGGCGCGTCGACTCGACGCGCGGCGACGCGAGCGACGGACGACGGGAGTGACGGACGACGCCGGTGATGACGCGCGCGCGCGCGAGCGCGGACGGTGTGGACCCTCGTGGACGGGTCGTCGACGCGCTCGACGACGTGCGCGTCCGTCCGCGAATCTCGTTCGCGACGTACGCCACCGTTAGGTGGGACCGCGCGCGCGGAGGCGCGGTGAGGACGCGCGACGGCGTCTGCGAGGCGCCTCGAGGGCCGTACGCGCGACGGTGCGACGGCACCGCGGCGTTGAAACGACTCGCTTTCGCGGAGGGTCGGAGCATTCGGTGCGATCGAGCGGTGACGAGCGGGATCAAGGCGATGTTTACGTGTAATTCACCCAACGGGACGTGTCCGTACCGAGCGGCGCTGTCGCAGTGGCGAGGACTCGAGGGTGATGGACGGTTTTACATCACCGAGTACGTCCCACACGATGACGCTCGATGCACGTCGACGCCCGATCTCGCGCCGGGGGAGATCGTCCACCATCCTTTGGCTCGGGCGATGATGGCGTGTCTGGGCGAGGCGTGTTCGCGCGCCGACGTCGCCGACATCGCGCGCGCGGTGTACGGCGTTAAAATCTCGGAATCAATCGCGGATAAGGCGCGCGTGCGATTGCGGAGTGAAATTCGAAAGGAAACTCGCGAGAGGCGCTCGACGCGGGAGTCGCGAGAGCGCGTGCGGCGATTGTATTCGCCGCAATCGATGCGCGTCGTCAATTGCGTCGAGAGGTCGCGTCGTCCTCGCGCCGCGAAGACGTAGTGGGGAGTAGGGAGTCGGTCGCCGACTCGCGCTCGCCGCGCGCGCGCGCATCCAATCATTGATTTCTCGCCCGCACGGACGTCATCCATCCACCGTGAGACTCGCATTCGTTGTTGTTGTACAGTTGTTTTACCGTGTAAGAAACCGCTCGCGCGCCTCGACGCCTCGAGCGCGCTCGCACCTCCCTCGCGTCCATCCTCACTCGCCGCCGCGCGCGCGCGCGACGATCCGGTGCGATGCTCGCGAGGTGCGCCGTGGCGGCGTCGAGACGCGCGGCGCGACGCGCGTCGTCGTCCGCGCGCGCGTGCGCGTCGGGAACCAACGGCGCGCACCCCCTCCCGCAGCATCATCATCATCGGCGCGCCGTCGCGTGCGTCGACGCGCGTCGTCGCGCGATGCGCGCGATGGATTGCCGACGAACGCGCGCGGCGATGTCGTCGCGCGCGAGCGGGTCGACGCGCGGGGATGACGGTGGGATGGGGGTGTGGGATGCGATTCGAGCGCGCGCGAGAGAGACGCCGGACGCCGAGGCGGCGTCGACGACGGGCGGCGCGCGGGCGACGTACGGTGCGTTGATGGCGCAGGCGAACGCGCTGGCGGAGGCGTTGAGAGATGTCGTGTCGAAGGGCACGCGCGTGGGGGTGGTGGCGACGGCGGGACCGGAATATTGCGCGGCGGCGTACGCGACGTGGACGCGCGGCGGCGTCTTGGTGCCGATCGCGAGCTCGCACTCGGACGACGACGCGGCGTACGTGATGCAGCACTCGGGGATGTCCGTCGTGCTCGTGCCGCCGGCGAGCGATGGAACGGAGGATTCTGAGACGTACGATAAGTACGCGCGCTTGATCGAGCGGTCGAATTTATCGGTGGACATTCGACACGTCGCTCGCGCGGATGGCGGCGACGCCGGCGCGGCGGCGTCCGACGAAGAGGGCGCGCGTTCCGATGACGTCTCGCCGGACGAGGGTGCGCTCATCATTTACACCAGTGGGACGACCGGACGACCGAAAGGGGCGCTGCACACGCACAGATCTCTGTACGCGCAGTGCTCTGGATTGATTGACGCGTGGCGATGGGACGCGAGCGATAGAATCGTGCACGCGCTGCCGCTGCACCACATTCACGGCATCGTCAACGCGTGGTTGTGCGCGCACGTCGCCGGCGCTGCGGTTGAATTTCAGCGTTCGTTCACCCCGCGCGGGGTCTGGGCGCGCTTACGCGACGACGCACAGCCGCCGGTGACGATTTTCATGGGCGTGCCGACGATGTACGTCATGCTCATGCGCACGCTGCAAGGAAACACGCCTCGAGACGTCCGCGCGGCGTCCGTCGAGGCAGCCTCTAGATTGCGACTCACCGTGAGTGGGTCCGCGGCGTGTCCGGTTCCAGTCCTAGAGGAATGGCGACGATTGACGGGTCGAAGTTTGCTCGAACGCTACGGTATGACGGAAATCGGCATGGCGCTGAGCAATCCGTACGACGAATCCAAGCACAAGCCGGGATTCGTCGGAGTGCCTCTGCCGGGCGTTCAAGTGAAACTCGCGCCGCTTGTGGGCGATGAGGACGCAGGAACGAGCCCCTCGGACGAGTACGCGCGAGGGCCCGGCGAACTTCTCGTTAAGGGTGACAATTTATTCGCCGAGTACTTTGACAACGAAAAGGCGACGGCGGAGAGTTTCGACGCCGACGGATTCTTTAAAACCGGAGACGTCGCGGCGATGACCGAGGATGGATTCTGGCGCATTCTCGGACGAGCCTCGGTGGACGTTCTCAAGGTGGGCGGTTTCAAAGTGAGCGCTCTCGAGATTGAAGCGAGATTACTCGAAAACCCTTCCATCGCCGAGGTCGCCGTCTTGGGCATCCCGGACGAGGCGTACGGCCAACGCGCGGTGGCGCTCATCGTGCCGGCGGTGGACACGGAGACGGCTGAAAAGGTAAACTTGACGGAGAACGACGTCCTACAGTGGGTGCGCCAAAATTTAGCGTCTAAAATGCACCTTCGCGTCGTCAAGTTTGCAGACAAGATGCCGCGCAACGCCATGGGGAAGATAAACAAAAAGGAATTGCAAACGACGCACTTCGGAGAATATTTCGCAGCAGACGCGCCATAGATGTGTACAGTAGTTGATTTTAAAGCATTAAAGCATTCGCACTTCAATTGACAAGATCTCCTAGTGGTACACGCATCGTTAAAGTCGTTTCGTTTCATCTCGCAGAGTTTGTGGTGTGATCGGGTAAGGGAAACGACGACATGAGCTCCACGTCCTGAGGAGTCACCGGGGGCGCGTTGCCGCGCAGGAAAATATCCAAGCTCGGCGGGGCGACCACGCGGTCGAGATACGTCTGCAACTCGTCGCCGTAAATCTTCTCCTTCTCCGTGAGCGCAGCCGTCAACTCTTTCATGACGTCCGGATTGGAACGAATGACGTCGCACGCGACGAGGAGAGACGACGTCAACGTGTGCTTCACCTCCGACTCCACTACGGCGTCGGCGCCGCTCGCTTTATCGGAACCTATCAGAAAGTCGTCGTTGCCACCGGTCGAGAGCGTCGAAACGCTCATGGGTCCCACACTAGCGCTAAATCCGAGCTCAGCGATGCTCTTGTACACGAGATTCGTCGCGCGTTGAATGTCATCGCTCGCACCAGAGCTGATTCTCTTACACACGAGCATCTCGGCTGCTCGGCCACCCATGAACGTCGTGACTTTACCCAAAAGCTCATCTTTGTACATGAGCCATCGATCCTCCGATGGTGGCGTGTACGTGAATCCTAAAGCGCCACCGCTGCGACTGACGATGCTGAGCGTCTCTGGTCGTTCCGTGTCTGGAATCAATCGACCGACGGCGGCGGCGACGAGCGCGTGACCAACTTCATGCGCAGAGACCGTCTCCTTTTCGCGCGCCGACAGTAAACTGCGTTTCTTTTCTATCCCGGCGATCGTTCGAAGCACGGCTGCCTCAAAGTCGCTGTAACTCACGGTGCTCTTTCCCTTGCGTCCCGCGAGCAAGGCGGCTTCGTTGACCAAGTTTTCTAAATCGGCGCCAGTAAAACCGGCAGTCATCTGCGCGATGACGTCGAGACCTGCATCTTCGGCCAGCGGCAACGCGCGACGCGTCGTGTGAACGGCGAGAATTTCGCGGCGCCCTTGTTTGTCTGGTCGATCGACCGAAATCGTGCGATCAAAGCGTCCAGGGCGCCGTAAAGCGGAATCGAGCGTGTCGGCGCGGTTCGTCGCCGCAATGCAAATCACCATTGACTCCGTTTCAAATCCATCGAGTTCGGTGAGAAGTTGATTGAGAGTTTGTTCACGTTCATCGTTACCCATGCCACGCATCTTTCCATCGCCTCGACTCTTCGCCACAGCGTCGATTTCGTCGATGAAGACGATGGACGGCGATTGCGCCTTTGCGCGCGCGAAGACCTCGCGAACGCGCGCTGCGCCCATACCAACGTAGAGCTCGACGAACTCAGAGGCTGAGATGGATATAAACGGCACACCCGCTTCTCCAGCCACGGCACGCGCGAGCAGAGTCTTCCCCGTGCCCGGCGCGCCCACGAGCATGACGCCGCTCGGCGGACGCGCGCCGAGACGAGCGTACTTTTCCGGCTGTTTCAGAATGTCAACGATCTCTTGAAGCTCCTCCTTGGCCTCGTCCACTCCCGCGACGTCCTTGAAAGTCGTCGTCGGTGGTGCGAGCGCGTCTCGCGCGGCGCCACCTCGTTGAACGCCCGGCATAGATATTCCACCGGGCGATCCCATGCCGCGTAGACCTGCGCCGCCGAAATTTCCTTGCCCTTGGTTGCGGAAAATGTTCACCAGTAAAACGAAGATGATGAACACGATCCACGGCGCAAAATTCGGCGCATTTCGTGGATCTGGCGCACTCATGTCTACTCTATTCTTCATCAACGCCTCGTACGGCATCGGCGCGTCCTTCGGTCTCGACGTGTGATACACGACTTCCACCTCTATCGGACGATCGAACGCCGTCCCGCTCGACTCGGGCGTCCCGCTCACCACCGTCTTCGATCGAGGCACCCACGTCAACTGATTACCATCGATGTGCACGGCTCGTACGTCATTCCTGTTCGCGCTATCCACAAACGAATCGAACCTCCTCGGCAGAGGATGCGATTTGACCGCCGTCCTCGAGCTCAAGACGAACGCCGTCGCGCTAAACGCGGCGTAAAACAGAAACCCTTTCCCGATCAATTTCATCAACTCCAGCGGCTGCAACACGTTCGCGATCCACCACGCCATCCCTCGCCTCCCATCGCTTTTTCTCCCGCGCTCGCTCGCGCTCTCGTCCCCGCTCGTCGCGTTCGTGAGTCCGCCCTCCCCGTTGCGCGCGCCCTCCTCGGCGTTCGGTCGCTCCTCGCGCTCCTCCTCGGCGCCGCTCGACGACGACGTCTCGTTCGATGATCCCGACCCACCGGACGCGCGCGCGGTCGTCAGACCGATCGCGCATCGCCCCCGCGCCGCGCATCTCGACGCCATCGACGCCACCGACACGGAATCACCCTCGACGACGCGACGCGTCGACCTCGGCACCGCCCGTCGTCCTCTCGCGCCGCGCCCGTCGTCTCCTCGACGCCGCACGCGACTCGCGCGCGACGACAACGTCGACGCGATCGTGGTCGTCGTCATCGCGCGCGCGATGACCATGATGACGATCGCGAGCGCGCGATGGGGCGCGCGTCCGAGTGTCGTCGAGACTCGGTTGGATTTCGACGATTAGCGGCTGACGTCGCGATCTCGCGTCACAGCGCGTCGACGTCGTCGTCGTCTCGCCCGTCGATCGGTGAGAGGGATACAAAAAATGGCTCCGGCGCGCGCGGCGTGCGCGTGGCGATCGAAAACGCGCGACGACGGCGTCGCGAACGCCGCGCCGCACGTTCGCGAGTACATTCATCTGCGAAAAGTGTTGAGCGCCGAGCTCAACGTCGCGGCTAGCAAGAAGCAATCGCACGCGATGACCATCAGAGCGATGCGACGAAGCGTTCCGGAGGGGGCGCTCACGCGCGCGCTCGACGAGGAGGACGTCGACGCCGCGCCCGAGGAGTTTTACGCGGTGACGTTTACGAACCCAGAGCGACGGGCGGTGGTGGCGAGAGCGCGCGGGGTGGAAGACGTCCCGTCTGGTGACGATAACGCGCGAGCGCGCGTGTGTAGAGAGGCATCGACGATGACGAGCGATGCGGCGGAGGTGGAGGCATTTTTAAACGCGCCGTCGACGCGCTTTCATCGTGCCGCGCAGACGTACGCGGTGGCGGGCGACGCCTTCGACGCCGGCGACTTCAACGTCAAGATTTGTCGCGTCGAGACGAGTTCGGGGCGATACATCGGGACGATTCTAGATTTAACCTATTACGCGACGAACGACGCGTCCACGGCGGAGACGGTTCTTCGAGAATACGCCGCACACGCCACCGCCGCGGCGAATGCGGCGGCCGAGTCGGAGGACGACGTCGGCGCCTTCGTCTTCGGCGACCTTCGCATGAGTTGTCCCGCCGACGTCTACGCCGCACCGGCGGGTGATTTACAGTGCGCCATATCATACGTCGACGCTCTACACGCGCTTCGACGGTAGCTCTCGCCATCTCGCGCGTGTAACGTTCACATTCGACGCCTCGCGCCTCGCGTTTCGTCCTGAGACAACCCGACCGTTACCACGACGCCACTCGACGACGATGCCCGCCCCGTCGGCGCCCGCGTGGCCCGATCTCGCGGTCGAGCGCGACGACGACGGCGAGGACGCGTTCGAGCGCGCGTTCGATCCGGCGTTCGATCCGCTTCGCGCGCGCGCGCGCGTCGTCGACGATGCGATGGTTGACGTCGTGGGACGCTCGGGACGCGCGCGCGACGCCGATGTAGACGACGACGACGACGACGACGACGACGACGACGACGACGACGACGACGCGTGGATCACGTTCGCCGAGGACGTCGCGGCGCCCGCGCGCGACGACGCCGAGGCGGCGGTGCGAGACGTCGCGTTCGAGGAGGCGTTGGCGAGAGTGCGCAAGGGCCGACGCGCGTTGGCGAGACGCGCGGCGGAGCGCGCGACGAGGCGCGGGGATTTCTTCGAGGAGGAGCTCAAGTTGGCGCGTGACGAGGCGCGCGAGGTCGAGGCGGAGGTGGGCGATGAAGGCGAGGTGGACGAGAGGGAGGAGGAGGCCGACGGCGCGGAGGACGAGGACGCGAGGACGTCGCCCGTGGGATGGCGAGGCGAATTTTTGGCGTTCGATGGTGACCCCGCGCCGCCGCCCAAGGCGTTGCCGCACGCGTGGACGATGCCGACGATGGATGTCGATCTTGAGCGCGCGCCGTCGGACGAGGCGAGACGTGATATCGCGGCACGGGCGATGCGCGCGAGCGTCGCGGCGGAGGAGGCGAGACGAGAGTCGGACGCCGTCGCTGAGATGTCGCAGCAGATTCGACGATTGAACGCGGCGTTGAGCGCGTGCGAGCGACGGGAGAGCGCGGCGGAGCTGGCGGCGACGTCGGAGGCTGAACGAGCCGCCGCGTTGGAGCATCAGTGTTTGGAGGTCAAGGCGAGATTAAAGGCGCGAGACGCGGATATCGGCGAACTGAATAAAGTCATGTTCGTGCTCAAGAAACGCGCGGACGATCTGACGGACGCGTTGGACGAGGCGCGACGGGACAGGGAGAAGTATCGGATGGAGATTGCCGAGCTTAAAGTGAACGATTCGGAACTGCGACGGACGGTGGAGAAGAGGGCGATCAGCGAGAGGATGGCGTACAACTCGCACGAGCAGACGAGGCGTGACATCATCGCGCTACAGAGTAAATGTCGCGCGTTGCAGGAAGAGAACGAACGGTTGAGCGAGCGATTGACGCAAAGCGAAGAGAACTGCTTCGATTCGAGCAAGTCGGCGCAGAGGTTCCATCAGTTGGCGGAAGCGTCGGCGAGGGAGACTGAAATTCTTCAACGCGCGAACGACGTCGCCGCAAACGAAAACAAAGAGTTGCGACGAGAGCTGAACGAGTTACAAAAGGAGATGCGGGAAATTCGCACGCAGACGAATAAAGCACGACCGGCGAGTGCGCCGGTGACGACGGCGACGCATGCACCGGTGACGACGGCTCCGCCCGTCGCGCCCGTCGCGTCCGACGCGCCTCGCGCTGTCTTGACGCCGCTGAACGCGGAACCGGTGGCGCCCGTCGCGCGCCCGACGTCCAAGGAACGATCGACGCCGCTTGAGAACGCGTCCGAACCAGTCGTCTCCGCGTCGAGACTGCCGCAACACTTCGACGATTCCGAGTACAAACGACGCATGCGCGACGGAAGCGGATTCTTCTACGACATGCGCGGCGTCGATCCGCCGAAACCGAAATCCAAACCGAGACCAGCGCCTCCCGCGCGTCCGCTTCCCGGCGACCGGTACGCCCCCCCGGTCGTCCACGCGCGTCCGACCGCGAGCTACGACGAGTGGGTCGCCTCCATCGCGACGTTGGAGAAGGAGCACATGCAACTCGCCCTCGAGCGGGACGCGCTCGAGGCGCGACTTCGCGCGCTTCCGTCCGGCGCCGGTCGAACCATGCTGGAGCGCGAGCGCAAGGCGGGCGCGCTCGAGCGTCTCGACGTCGTTCGCGAGGCGCTCAGGAAGAATCGTCTCGCCTTGACTGTCGTCAAGGAGTCTAGGTGAGCGCGAGAGGGGACCCTCGCGGCGACGGCGCCGCCGCCGCCGCCGAATGAATGATCAGTCGACGGTAGCGCATTGTGAGTAATCTTCAGTTCGTCCCTCGTCGCGCCTCTCGGTGACCGATACGTCCTCCTCCGCGCGTGCGTGAGGCGAGAGCGGGATCGCGCGCGACTGTCTCGAGCGACGACGCCCCGTGCGCGACCGCGCGACGCACGTGACCGCGCGTCCCGTGTGCGACGCCCGGCATGCTCGCCTTGCCCAAGTACGTCGCCCTGAGCGTCGGTGCGGTCACGTGCGTCGTCGCGCACGCGCTGTACACGCGAGAGCAGTATTTTCCGGCGATGATGTACCTGAGCACGAGCAAGTTCGCGCTCGTGACGTTCGGGAACTTTGCGTTTTCGATGATGCTGGTGTTGGGACACGTGGTCAAGGCGACGTTTCTCGGGACGCTGAGAGAGGCGGAGGTCGAGCGCCTGTACGAGCGCACGAGAGATGCGGTGATGGAGACGTGCCTGGCGATGACGATATTTCGCGAGGAGTTCAACGCGAGGTTCGTCGCGTTGTTCGTGAGTTTGCTGTTCGTCAAGGCGTTTCACTGGTTGTATCAAGACAGAGTGCAGTACACAGAGACGGCGCCGACGCTCAGTCGCACGACGCACCTGCGACTGGCCGCGTTCATGGGAACGCTCTTGACGGTGGATCTGAGCATGTTGAATTACATCGTCGCGTTCACCCTCGAAAAGGGTCCGAGCGTTCTGTTGCTGTTTGGATTTGAGTACGTGATTCTCGCCACAAAGCTCTTCGTAGGATTCGCCAAGTACCTCATCATCAACGCCGATCGCATGTTGGAGGGTCAGTGGCAGGGCAAAGGGACGTGCATCTTCTACCTGGAGCTCGTGACGGATCTTTTGCAACTGTTCGTATACTTTGTGTTCTTTTTGATCATATTCGCGTACTATGGCATGCCGGTGCACTTGATGCGAGATCTGTACTTCACATACAGAAACTTTAGGAAAAGGGTCGAAGAATTCATTCGATATCGTCGCGTGACGGCGAATTTGAACGATCGGTTCCCAGACTCTACCGCGGAGGACTTGTCGACTGGCGACGACGTCTGCATCATCTGCAGAGAAAACATGGAGGCGGACGCGCAAGGGGGTAACAAACCGAAGAAGCTGCCGTGCGGTCATTCATTCCATTTGCATTGCCTGCGTTCATGGTTAGAACGGCAACAATCGTGCCCGACGTGTCGGCAATCCGTGCTTCCTGAGCGTGAGCGTCGCGCAAACGCGCAGAGACAAGCGGCCGAAGAGGCGCAGTGGCAGCAGTTGCCTCCCGAGTTGCAAGCGGGTTATATCCCGCCGGACGTCGCCGCTCAATTAGATCGAGAGGCCCAGGAGAGACGCGAGCAGAGACCGGCGGCCGGGGCGCCTCCCGCAGACCTCACCAGAAGCAGAACGCCTCGTCAAGCGACGACGCTGGCGCAGACGCCGCCGCGAGCCCCCGACAGCAGACGCAACGACGCTCAGACGCCGACTCGAACGCAGCCGCCGAGCGCGCTGACGAACACAGCTTTCACTACGCCGCCTGTCGAGCGAGCGCATCAGACACATCCATTTACTGGATCCCGCGCGTGGACTTCTCCCAACGCGTTCGCGTCGCCCGGTGGGTTAGGAATCACTAGAGATCCCACCACAGGACTCACATCCATGGATGACGAAACGGCGCACAGAGTAGCTACTGCTGTTGCCTCCGCGGTGGCCGCAGCAAGCTCTCAAGCGCAAATGGCGTTCGCCAGTATTGCCCCGTTCGGCGTTCCTGGATTAGTCGAAGAGGCGACCGCGCGTGCCGCGCGCATGGCCGCGCCCACCCCCGCTCCGTCTCCGGCGCAACCGGCGCGAACACCGACGTTTTCGCCGATGCCGCACGACGCGTCCCCGGCTGTCAGAGCCGCCATTGAGGCGGAGCGTCAAGCGACGCTCGACGCCATGCAAGCTCAAGTGCGACTTTTACAGGCTCAGATGGCGACGCTACAGGTGCAAGCGAGCGATGAAAGTCATTCACAACTGTCCCGCGGCGCTCGCGGAAAAGAGCCGCTTTCGGATACAGAGGACGCACCCGAGAGCGCGACGCCTCCGCCCAGTCAACCGCCTCGACGAGAGGAAAATTCCGACGACCCCGACGCTGACATTCGACGTCGTCGAATACAGCACTTTAGTTAGACGCCCAAAACATTCAATGCAAGCTACACGTCCCTCGTGTGTAAAAGCGCGCGCGGCTGACCACACCTGTACTGCGCGACTCGCACCGAGTCCCGAGTCTGATGGGTCAAAAACGTTACGAGCGATCGCTCAAGCGAGACGCTCGTCGCAAGGAGCTCGAGGAGCTCGCCAAGCGTCCGCGTCCGCCGAGCATTCGGCAAAAAGTCGCCGCGTACAACGCCGAGCTCATCGAGAACGCGGACCTGTCGGCGGTTCGGGGCTGGGGCGAGGCGGCGCCGGACGAGAAACCATCGACGAGCGCCGCGCGCGCATTTCCAGACTTTCCGGACGCCGTGCGCGTCGTGTTCGGAAACCTTCCCGTCGATTTGGCGCCGGACGTCCTGGCGGCTGCACTGCAGCCGCTCGTCACCGAGTTGTGCGCGAGCGTCGACGTCTCGGCGCTCGACGCCGTCGAGGTGGCCACGTTTGGACCTTGTCGACCGAAGACGCGTCGGGATCGAGACAGAGAAAACCGTGGGTTCGCCGTGTGCGCGTTTAAGGATAAGCGCGACGCTGAAGAGGTTATGCGAGTCGTCGCAGGACGCACTCTGGTTTCGACGAGCGCTCGGTGGCCCGAGCGCTCGGTGAATGTCAGGTTGGATGATTCGAACGAGTGTGACCTGGAATTCGTGCGTGGGTTGAGAGGAAAGGCGCCTGTCATCAAGAAGAAACCGAAAAAGGAACCTCGCAAGCGGTGGAGAATGAATGAATTAGAGAGTCTGCCCATGCGCCAAAAGTGTTTGAGCACGCACACGCGTTTCAGCGACTTGAGCGGGAAGCTTCGTGTGCGACTGTTGGAGTACTTCAGCACAGCGGTGACGGCCATGCCAGAATTGGTGTGCGTTATTCTAGAGATGGAGAAGACTGCTCCTCACTTTTTGCGGCTGAAAGAACTTATCGAGAGCATTGAGTCGTTCAACCTGGTGCTCGCGCATCTGAACTCTGCGGAATCGACTTCCGACGCAGCCAAAACATCAAAGTTGTACGATAAATTCTTCGATCTGGCGTGTGGTCATGGTCTGGTGGGTATCATGCTTGCGTACGCATTTCCGAACCGCACGGTTTACGCATTCGATCACGCGCACAGACCCGCATTTTATGCGTACTGTCGCGCTTTCGCGAAAATACGCGACGCCGGCACACCGTGGAGTGAAGACACCATCGATTGGGATTCAGAAGAAACATTCGTCGCCGCGAATCGTCTCGAAGCAGGACAAGTCGCCAGCGAAATCCCATCGTCGGATGAGCCCTTGGAGACTCCCGCGCTGTCGAACATCATATTCACGCTGGGTGACATCGAAAAGGCGAGACCTCTGGTGAACGACGCAAGCGTCGTCATCGCACTCCACGGGTGCAACGAGGCAAACAAGGTCTCAGTCGAGATGGCACGCGACGCCAACGCGATCTGGTGCGCCATGCCGTGCTGCATCAAGGCGTCGCTGTACTTGCCCGAAACCGTCTTGAGCAAACTCGACGACTCGGCCAGATACAACTTTTTATGCGGCGTCATGTGTCACGAGTACGGCGCGCAACTCGCTCGCGCGATCGATTCTCGCATCACTAATCGTCCCACCATGCTCTGCGGCGGCATCATCGGATACAAGAAGCACTGTTTCGTCATCGGCAACAACTCTAAGATTGAACGCGAGAGAGCCAAAAATGAGGGCGACAAGCCAGGGTAATGCCCTCGGGGCATCAGTGCGTGCCGCGCGTTGAGCGCGAATGGTCGACCGTCGCGCGGCGTGAATCAAGAGCGCAGGACACTCGCGCGTCCCGTTCGATGTCCCGCTCAACGTCCGGGTCATCAACCAGCACATCGAGCGACGATGACGCGACGGGCCGAAAAAGCGAATCGGCGGCGGCGGCGACCGAAAAGGGTGTCCGGACGTCGCGCGCGGACGTCTCCGAGCGCGCGGCGCGCCTCATCGCGAGTGGATTACTCCCCATATGTCGAAACGCCCTCGCAAAGGACGATGGGACCGTCGACGCGCCGTCGAGCGCAGCAAAGACGGACCCAGGCGCGTCTCGGGGACAAGACCGGGACAGGCTGGGTGAGAGTTTGCGAGCCGTCAAGCGTCGAAAAGCAGAGAGTCGCGCCAAGGATCTGTGTCGATACACCGTCCAAGGCGTCGTGTGTCGATTGGGCAAGCGCTGTGGGTACTCGCACGACGTCGAGGCGTATCGAAAGTCCAAGCCTAGCGACATCAAGGGCTCGCCGTGCGTCTTCGTCACCGCGTCGAGCCCGAAGTGCCCATTCGGCGTGCGATGTAGGTTCGAATCGAGCCACGCGAAGATGAAGAGCGAACACGAAGTGAAGTTTGCGGTCAATCTGCTCGACGACGCAATGCAGAAGCGATTGTCGAAGAATGAATACCCGTTTCCTCGTTCAGATTCCGAGCTTCGTGGCGCAAACTTGGAATTGAAGTGCCTTTCGTTTGCGCAGAAAGCGAAGGTTGATCGACGTCAGGGATACCTCGGTGCATCTGAACCCGGTCGCACGCGCGCGCGAGAGCGCGGCTCCAAGTTGAGTTTCAAAGACAAGCTATACGTGGCGCCCTTGACGACTGTCGGCAACTTGCCGTTTCGGCGCATTTGCACGGATCTCGGCGCCGACATCACCGTTTCGGAGATGGCCATGGCGAGCAACTTACTCAAGGGCGATCGTAAAGAGTGGGCACTTCTTCGACGACATCCGAGCGAGAAGTGCTACGGCATTCAAGTGTGTGGTGGCTATCCAGATCTCATGTCGAGATGCGCCGAATTGATTGACAACGAGATTTCTTGCGACTTCATCGACGTAAACATGGGATGTCCCATCGACGGTGTGTGCGCGAAAGGTGCCGGCAGTAGCTTGATGCGCGACACGGACAGGTTGAAAAACGTCGTTCGCACGATGACGGGCGTGTCAGCGACGCCGGTTACGATCAAGTTGCGCATGGGATACTTTGACGATCCCTCGCGATACGTTGCGCATGACATCATTCCGCGAGCCAAGAAGTGGGGTGCCTTCGCGGCGACTTTACACGGCCGCACGCGAGAGCAACGATACTCCCGGCTCGCCGACTGGTCATACATCCACAAATGCGCCGACGTCGCCTGTGCGAACGATCTGACGCTCATCGGCAATGGTGACGTGTACACGTACGAGGATTACAACGTCCAGGTGACAGAGAGTAAGCTGGCGACGTGCATGATCGGAAGAGGCGCGATAATCAAGCCTTGGCTCATGACTGAAATCAAAGAACAACGACATTGGGACATCAGCGCGAACGAGCGCTTGGAGTTTTTCAAGACTTTTTGTCGTTACGGCTTGGAGCATTGGGGATCAGATTCAATGGGCGTCGAGAAGACACGACGGTACCTCTTGGAGTGGATGAGTTACACGCACCGATACGTCCCGATCGGTCTTCTCGAGCAAAATGTGGTTCCAAAACTTCACTTGAGACCGATGCGATACGTCGGGCGATCCGATCTGGAAACGAAATTAGCCAGCGATAAACTCGAAGACTGGCTTGATTTGAGCGAGATTTGCGGACTGGGGAAACCGGATCCGTCTTTCAAGTTTGTTCCGAAACACGCGTCAAACAGTTACACGAAGGAAAGCGCGGCCGCCGCCGCGACTTGGGTGGACGACGGTGAAGAAAACGGATGAACTGTGCGTGTTTCCGTATGTATATCAACAATGACTTGTAGCTTAGCAGGTACGATTTGCGCATCAACACGACTCTTCCTTTTGACCTTTGGCAGTCTTCGTCCATCGAGGTTCGCGGTGATGATCACACCTTTACAAAGCTGGAATTACCAACTGAGGCTAGAATGATTTGGGGCGATGGAGCCCGGCCCTCTAACGCAATGCAGAGCATAGGCATCTGAGCGATTCCGAGATGGACGACGACTCCGACGCGCGAGCACGCCCCGCTCGATGACGGCGCATCGACTGACAGTTCGTTTCTTTCGCGCGCACGTCGTCCTGCAGCCTATTCAATTAGACATGTAACCATTAGTCACTGTCCGCGCCGTTTCGGCCAGATGACATACCGCTAGAAAAGTTGACTTGTCCCAGCGCGCGGCGCGAAAAAGATTACCCGAAGGCACCTCGCGTTATCCACACTTCCCGACGCGCGCTCGGCCGCACTTTAGCTCGACACCGCGGCGTCGACCGTAGACATGTTCGCCGCATCCAGCATCGCACGTCCAAGCGCGATCGCGTCTCTCGCGTCCACGGCGGCGACGTCGAAGAGCGACAGATCATCGGGACACGTCGGCATTCGCGCGGCCATGGACGCCTCGAGCCTGCGTCCGTCCTCCGCCGCGTCTCGCGGCGTGAATGAGGTCGCGTGTATCGCCGCTAAGCCCGCGCGCGCGCCGGAGGTGAACAAGTTTCAAGAGTTTGGTCGACAGTACTGGCCGGCGTTCGCCGCGCTCGAGGGCGTCGCGCTCGTCGGCGCCACCGTCAACGGTATCTTGTCCAGAAAGCGACGAGAGGAGATAGAGAGATTAAACATTCAGATGCGAAGCATTATGGCAAAGTTGGACGAGCGCGGGCAGGAGGCGTTCGTAAGCGAGGATGGAGACTCAGAGGTGAGCGCCGCGCTCGGCGCGGCGAAGAGTGCGTTGGCCTCCGACCACAACGACCGCGCCGCGCAGCTCTTCCTCAACGCCATCGAAATCTCCTCTCGAGTCAAAGACATCCCTGCCGAACTCAGCGCTCGCAGGGGCTACGCCATGGCCCTCGCCGCGCAGCGTAAATTCGCTGACGCCGCGTCTGCGTTGGAGGAATATCTCGCTCGCTCCTCCGCCTCGGGTCAAACCGACGGCGATTCCGTCGTCTACGGACTCCTCGGCGACATTTACACCGACCTCGGTTCTTTCGACAAGGCTGGTGACGCGTACGACAAGTGCATTGAGGTGATGGAGTAGCCGCGACGTCAAGAGTCAACGCCGCCGCGCCGCCGACGATTTTCGTGTAACCGCACCAGTCAAAAATCTTGCCCCAAGACAACACGCGCACCACGCCACGCGGTCACCACTTGCACCGATCGCTCAAACGTCGACGCTAACCTCTCACCGCCACCCCCTCTCGACGCTGCGCGCCGTTCCACCGCTCGCGCCCGCGACGCGTTCGTCGCACTAAATATCTCACCGTACAAGGAATATCTTTTAAAATTTTCCATCTGTCCGGCCGAGCCAGATTTACTCCTACATAGATGATTTATAACCCGTTTATCGAAGTCAGATGTCGCGAGCGTCCGTTTTCGTCGCTGGATTACCGATGAAGGCTCACGCGCGGGGTGGACGCCGCGCCCGTCACACCGCGACGGTGCGCCGTCGGAGAGTTGGTTTCGTCGTCGCGCGGATCGTTCGTCGTCTCGACGCGCGCACGCGAGCGACGAACGGGCGACCATGGCGACGACGATGCGCGCGACGTTGGTGCTGACGCGTCCGGGACGTTGGATGATGTCCCGCGCGAGCGAGCGGGCGACGCGCGCATCTCGCGCGTTCGCGCGAGGCGAGCGCGTCGTGAATCTCGATCGCGAGCGACTGTCGCGTGCGCGAGGCGCGAGGCGCGGACGTGAGGCGGTGACGTGCGCGAGGAGAGGAGATGGAGCGAGGAGAGGAGGCGACGGACGAGGCGAGCGCGACGGAGACGACGCCGACGCGGAGCACGAATCGATGATGCCGGAGATTGAGAAGAGACGTTCGGGAAATAAGAACGATTCTCGCGCGGGACAGGCGTCGGCGCAGGCGGCGAACGATCGCGTCGAGGGGAAGAAGAAGAAGACTACGTTCGCGGAGGAGGCACCCACGCTGGAAGCGAGCGAGGACGCCGAGGGTGATTTCATCGAGTCCGTCGTCATGAATGCGCGCGAGGAGGAGTTCGCGCTGAAGAAGAAGAGGATGGAACTCATCATCGAGGAGAAGGAGTGGGATTTGGAGTCACCGACGTCGAGTGAGGATGAAAAGATGATTAAGCTCGTCGAGTACGTGAACGCCGTTGAGGCGTTTAAAGAGTTGTGCTCGAGTGAGGTGCCGAACACAGTGAGCGATTTACTCGGCCAATACGTCACCGTTTATCACCTAGACTGCGAGGCAGAGGGATACGATGAAGCCATGGCGTTCCTCGGTATCGATCCAGACGAGGAAGATGACATGGACGCTTGGCGTTTGGCGAGCGCGAGTTTCGACAGCGTAGACATCGACGATGAGGACGACGATGAGGACGACGATGAAGACGACGACGACGTGGGTGAATACACGATTGAGATTTCGTACAGTCGCAGCGGTGATTATGAACCGATCAAGGGTCTTCATTGCGCCCAAGACATTGAGGGAAATTGGAGATGGCTCGAAGACGACCTCGGTCGTCCGCTCTCCACTAAGCCGTTCGGCGCCTTCGTGCCGAAACTCATGTCTGTGGAGCACATGCTCAAGGTGGGTTTGAACGTGAACTCGCTACACGAGGAAGTCGATCCTCTTGAACTTCTCGATTTTTCTGGCTGCAAAATGTGGGAAGACGCCTTCCGCGTGAGTCAAGACGCCTCGGCGGCGCTTCGGCAAATGCAGGACGATGGATGGAAAGTCGACACGAGAAGTTGGTGTAACGAGCAGGAACACCTCATCGTCGTGAAGGATCTGGTGCCTCTGCGAACTTTGAGCTTCGTAGAAGGTGAACTCACCGAAGACAGTGTTCCCGAGGACGACGCCGAGGCGTAATACGCCGCGGTAAAAACTTGACTGTTTCTATATTACAACGCGACACGCACGCACGCACGCACGCACGCACGCACGCACGCACGCACGCACGCACTACATTACCATTGTTGTAACGTACAAAGCGCTCATCTAATCAATACATGGCGTCACACTGAGATATTTTCAAGAGAACGAATGCGAGGGTCAAGTACGCCAACGTGATTCCGAGCAGGACAGTGATGTCGTACATCATCACCTCGTGCGTCGTACCGAAACTGAAAAAGCTCAACACCTCCTTTCCACTGACTGGCACTCTGAGAGGATTTGAAGAATCTGTTGGCTGTTCACTCGGCGTCGAATCCGTGAGTTTTGGAGTGAAATAAAACGTTCCTGCATCGAGGAACTCATTGATCAAGAGCGCTTCAAAGGCGTAGTTGACGAAAGATAAATTCTCCAACCAAGTTACGGCGACTGAGCCACCGGAATGCGGGTCCTGTTTATTCAACAAGAAACCTCCACATAAGATGGAGATGAGAAGTGCGAGGAGACCCACGACGTTCGCAGAGGCGTTACTCGGACTAACAATGCCGACGCACATGCAAAGCGCCGATGCGGCGACGTTCGTCATAATTAGTATTGCGGCGCAGAACATCGCACTGGTCATACTCGCGTGCAGACCTACCATCCAGTACGTCACACACGCAAAGAACAACGGTGGTATGACTCTCAGAATGACGACATCGAACAGCACGACGGCGGAAAAGTATGCGTTCGTTCCGTAAACACCACTCGCCCGCTCGCGCCGAAACAAGATTTGATCCTCCTTCCATATCGGCAAAGACGACAAAGACATGAGCGTGAGATACAAAATGATGAAGAAAAGGACACCCATCCTGTTTTGTATGCCACCCGTGTCGTGTCCACTGTTCCAAAAAATGAAACCAAGAGCGACCGACGCGACCGCCGTTGACAGAAAGTGCAGTGTCAACAAGAATGGATGACGGAACGTCAAACGACTGAGTCGTTGCCATAGCAGATACACTTGTTTCACGTAAGGACTCACGTACTTTGGCACTATGATTGGTGCTTCGTCCGAGTCCTCATACTGGATCGTCAAAGTATCTGCGACGAGTAATGCGTTCTCCGCCATTTCGCTCTCCGCAAACGCCCGCACCATGCGCTTGACGTCGGAGCGAGAGCTCTTCAGCACGACGTCGAGCATGTAATCTGCAATGTGCAAATCTGTCGACGGTAGCGTCACAAACGACATCGAGTTGAAGTGCGCAGACGCGAGCGATGAGGGCCCAGAGTACACGACACTGCCTTCGGCGCTGAGGACGAGCACTCGGTCCAAGAGGCGAAAAATGTCGGGACGAGGCTGGTGGATGCTCAACAGCACCGTCGTTCCCATGGCGCCGAGACCAGACAGAATGTCAACCACCTTGGCCGCGTTCGTGCTGTCGAGCCCGGTCGTCGGCTCATCGAGGAACATGATGCCGGGACTCATCAGTAACTCTGTCGCGATGCTCACGCGGCGTTTTTCGCCGCCAGATAATCCACGCTGAAACTGGTCTCCTATGAAGGAGTCCGCGAGCTTCTCGATACCCAGGATCTGCATCGTGGCGCGGACACGACTGCGTATGGTGCTTCGCCTCGTATCCCGTGGCAATCGTAGCTTTGCGTGGAACAGTAAATGTTCGTAAACGGTGGCTGTCCCGGGGAGCACGTCTTCAGCTACCACGTACCCACTGGACGATCGGATTTCTTCATCTAAAGCTAGTTTACCGTTGATGAATATCTCACCACTACTGTGATACAGTTTCGAAGAAAGTCGCCCGGAGAGTCTGTCGAGTAACGTCGTCTTTCCTGCTCCGGACGGACCCATGAGCGCGCACATGCCTCCGTGGGCGTCTTCGAGGCGTCCAGCCATGCCGGAAACGTCGTTCAAAATGTGTTTTTGAACCCCCTTAACCTCCACATGCACGTCGCGCCACGACATGACGGCGGAAGGACCATCCCTAGGTTGCATCGTGGCTCCAAACCGCCTCACAGCTTCGACTGAGCCTGACACTGCGTCTTCGTCTTCTTCAGCGTCGTCTATCGCCACTTCAAAGTATCGCTGGTCGGCTTCAATTTTGATATACACCCAGGCCGCCGTGAAGAGAGCGGCCACAATCAACATCATGACGGTGCGAGTGATCGTATCACCGGTCCAATACAAGGGTGGATCGACGTGAATCGGACACGAACTCCCGGAACCGTCATCAACCATCTCGTACACGCAGCTTCCGGTGTGGCACGTCAACGCCAACGTTGGAATGACACCGTTTTGCGCCCAATAACACACGTTAGAACCGTCATCGCGAGTGTTGTTGACGCCACACCAAAACTTAATTCCTCTACTCTTCGGTGTACTCAATGGATTACACCGATGTTGCCAATACCTTTCGCCCTTCGACGCGAATCCTGGGACGTATCCGCAACCAAACAATTCACTCGCTCCAGGACACTGCTCCACGCCGGAAGGTGGACACGACACGTCACCAGCCGCGCACTCGTACACGGCGCACAAATCTGTCGATGCCATCGGATCAGGGCACGACGTCATCGTCAACGAGCACTCCGTGAAGTTTCCGTCCCACACGCCCGGCACGGCGTACTTGTACTTGTCGGGCACATCTAATTTTTGATCCTGTCTCGGCATCCCACCGTACTCTCGCATCTGTATATCGTATCGATGACGGCCACTCGAGGATTCGCTCGGTAACACACGAAGATCGACGCGAGTCTGCGGTTGCAACTTGCAGTATGAATCCGTCTTCTCGTCGCCACCGCACGCGCACGAAAACACCTTCCCTCCGACGTCGTTCGTCTCACCTATAGGGTGCAATTCCTCCTCCGTCGGCATCCAACACTTAGACGTACACGAACTCGCACGCCTCTGCACGCCGTTCACCGTCCGCGTGCCGCAGACGTCTCGAGATTGACACACGTCGCACGCCGTGCCGCTCCAACCGCCGGGACAGCCTTTGTTCTGATCCCCGTCCACCGCGCAACTGGCGCAATTTTCCGGATGTGGCGACGACAGCGCCACGGGCATCGTACCGTGCGCGCACGGCGGGTCGTCGACGGCCAGCGCGTTCGCGCACTGCGCGCGAACGTCCGAGATCGCGTCTGCATTCGCCTCGCGCGCACGATTCCCGAAAAACGCGACGAGGACGCACGCGACGGCGATCGCGAGTCGCCGCGACCGCGCGCGCATGTCGCGAGCGTCCCACAAGCGAGGGCGCGCGTCGACAGGTGCCCGCGCGTCGGCGTCTCTGGTTGACACGAATATCAACAAAGCGTTATTGTTACAGTTGCGACTACGCGCGAACGATCCTGGACTACTAATCGAATGTGCACCCCTTGATGCACGGAATGTCTTTCGCGGATTCTCGGTCCACCATGACCACGGGTTCGTGCACCATGTACGCAGTGGCTTGGCCTCCGCCGTTCGGGAGAACCCACATGGGGAGCTGCACGGGCTCGACGTTTTTAGACTTGGCCGCCTCGGCTTTCACCCACTTGTACTTGGCGGTGAAATCCGCCTTGCCACCGATAAACTTCTTCGCCCCGACGACGACTGTGGCGTTTACGAACGGCGCGAGGACGTCGCTGCGGAATCGCTCCACCGAGCCGAAGCGTTTTGCGATGATGGCGTCCAACGCGTCGTTGGCGAACTCGTACAGCTTCTCGTCATGCGTCGTCACGTTCTTGATGGTTTCGGCGAGTGCCTCTTTATCCACCTTGTCGACGCTCTTCCCGATGTTCGAGAACACGTAGCGAAGATCATCGATGCCGGCGATATCCCCAAGGACGAGGAGAAATTCGTCGAAACGGTCCGTCGTCCCCACGATGTCAAACTTCTTCAGCATGGCCTCCGCGCGCGCCCATCTCTCGTCGCTGACGATGAGACAATCGTCGTCATATACACCACCGAGCGGTGGTGCGCGAAGCTGCGTCACGCACTTGTCCTCGTACAACAGCTCGCGCGTTTGAATGTCCGGAACGCGGGTCGCCCAGTCTTCAATGGAGCGTCCCCAATTATTCTCCGTCGATTCGCCAGAGGCTTCTTTTTCGCCCTCCGTGGTTTGATGACCTCTGATGTAGTAGTCGTAAAAACTGGCGTATTGGTCGACGGGTTTACGCGCGAGAAAGGACGTCGTCACGTTGCAGACGGATCCAAACTCCTTCATCAATTCGGCGACGTCGTCCATGATTTCCTTCTCAAAGTGCAACGCGCTCCAGCGGTTCGGATGGTGTCCTCGAACTTCGACAAGTGTGCGAGGCGGCACTTTTCGAGTGCCGTTCACGTACGATCTCACCGCTTCGCTCCACGCCGTCTTGAGACCCGTCCACTGAGATTCGTCGGCACCGTACGGAATGGGATATTCCCACTCTCCCAGCACAGTCTGACGGTCGAATAAAAATCGAATCGTCGTCCCACCGTTTTTACTAATGTGTCTGAACACGTGCATAGCGCACGGGTGCAAAGACGTCGCCGTCGTCACCGCCGTCGACAAAGGCGCGCCCGATCGCGTCACGTTGTCCTTCTCCGCGTGCTTGTCGGTTTTAACGTCGGCGTCCGACGAGTTGGTCGTATTTTGACCGACGAAACGCGACGCGTTCGTCGCGTTTTGACCAACGTCCGCAGGACCCTTTCCGTCACCGTCGTCCGAATCGTCGTCGTCCTTCTCCTCCTTCTTTTCCTCCTCCTTTTCCTTCTCCTTTTCCTCCTCCTTTTCCTCCTCCTCGTCCTCATCTTCGTCTTCGTCTTCGGCGGCGTCCGGGATCGTCTTCTCGTCCGCCTTTGCATCGTCCTCCCCAACGCGCACGTGCGCCGCCGCGTCGCCATCGTCATCCTCATCGTCATCATCGTTCGCGTCCAACGCTCTCGTGACGACGACCTCACCGCGCGGCGTCTCCCGCGCCTCGGTGAACGCGTCGGTGGTGAAATCTCGGCCCCGACTCGCCGCGAGCTCGCGCGCGTCGAACGCGTCGAGCGCGCGCGGTTCCTCTTGTCGACGATTCGCCGCGACGCCGAGGAGCGCGACGAGCACGATGACGGCGGCGATGCGGAAGATGGAGGCCCATCGCGCGCCGAGAGCGCTCATCGTGAGAGTCGGGCTCTGAGGACGACGACGACGTGTGGTATGTAATCCGGTATCTACGACATACGGTCTCTACGAAGCGCTAATCGCTCCAGTCGGAATCAGAATCGCCGCCATCGAGGGCGTGGTTGAGGTTGATTTGAGCGGTGAGGGCGGCGTTGAGTTCGCCGAGTCCTTTGTTTGGCGGCGGCGGCGGCGGCGATTTCTTCAGCGGCGACGCCGAGCGAGGCGGTGGGGGCGGATTCGCGGGTGGTTGCGGAGGCGGTGGTGGCGGGGGCGGAGGTAGAGGCGGTGGAGAAGGCATCGGGGATGGCTCAGAGTCGGAGACGACGGAAGAAGTCATCGAAGCGAGATCCGTCGAGCTATCCTTCTTTGAGCGCAACGTCACGCCGGCTTGAATGGACGCCATGAGCATGGCGTGTGGATCGTCGCTAGGAGGCGTGGGGGGCGGTGTGGGTGCGGCACCGCCCTCAGCGGACGTTGGTTGTGCAAAAGCTCCCGGCGGCGGCGGCGGCAGTGGCGGCGGCGGCGGCGGCGGCGGAGGAGGTGGTGGTGGCGGCGGGACCACAGCACGCATGGCTGGAGCGATGTTCGCTTCGATCGTCTGCACCGTCGGTGGCATCGCGATCGGTGCAGAGCTACCAGGACGAGGAGGCACTGGTCGACCCTCGGCGATCGCCTGACGAGCCGTCACCTTCCATTCTTTGTACACTTTCCTCTCCTCTTTCGCAGCGCGTCGTCTCGCTCTATCGGCGCGACGCTCCTCCCTCTCGATCTTTTCGCGTTCCTTCGTCGTCATCGGCCTCGAAAGCGATGCGAGTTCCGCGGATTCCAATAACATTGATTCTTGTCCGCTCGCAGCGACCGGCGGTGAAGGATCTTTAAGAGCACCGTCTTCGTCTCGAAGGAGCATCTCCCACATCTGCGCCTCCATTCGAGCCAAGTCTGCGTTTGCTCGTGCGAATTGGCGCAGACCATTCGTGAGCGCGGATCCAGTCAGACGATGGAATCTAGGAAGTTCTTCACGCATTCTTTCGACGATCAAGTCGTAATTCTCTTTGCCCTCTTTCATCAGAGACTCGGCGGCGAGGCACTCTGGATCTACGGTGGCCACCGCTCGTCCTTTCCTACGAACGACTTCATCGTATCTATCGCTCAGGATTTCATAGTGTAACAAGCTCTGCGCTCTGTCCTCAAACGTCTCTCTGACCGCACTGAGCATTCGTAAACAGTCCTTAAACTCCCGCTTGAGTTCCTTCATGTGCTCGACGACTTGCAATTCGTGCGCGTCCTGTCCGGTGAGAGCGTCCGTACAATCAGCGAACGCGCCGAGGACGGTACCGAGCGAGAGACACTTACTTCTCCTCGCCAGTGGACGACCCCATCCCGATTCGCACTCTCCCATCGCCCGTGCGCTCCGACCTAATTCTAACAATCGCGTCGCGTTGACGCGTTGCTCCAACTGTTTCATGTACTCCCTTGCGCTCTCCCGAAACCCGACGATTTGATCCTCAATCTTCTTCGTGTACTCTATCACTTGCAAATATTGCGGATCTTCATCCTTCAAAACGCTCGACACGGTGCGTACGCTTCCGAACATTTGCCCGAACCACGACGCGTTCGCCGCCGCCGCGTTCGCACTTCCATTGGCTCCGTTCCCGCCAACGACAAGACTCGCCATCTTGCGCGTCATCGCGTCCGACAGCGCCCCTCTATCCGTCTCCGTGAGAAAGTTCAACATCACCGACGAGTTGTACAGCATCGGGTGATCCCCACACCGCGTGAGAAAACGCGTCAGGTGTCCCCGTCGCTTATCCCACGCCTCCCCGTCCAACGCCGTCGTCTTCGCGAGCTCGCCCTCCAACTCGGGCGCCTTCGGAAGCGGCGGGATCACCGCGCCAGGGTACAGCTCTCGCAATCGCGCGCGAAGCGCCACGAAGTCTTCGTACCGACGTCGAACGTCGAACACGGCGTGTCCATCGCGCAATTCACTTCGACATCGCAAAATGTACTCGCGCGCGATGGCGCGCGTCTTGACGCTGAAGGCGACGTGCGCGTCTCGCTGATCGCCCACCACGCGCGAGGGAGCGTCGACGTGTATTTTCACAGTCCCAGGCTTGTGTTTATCGCGCCGAGAAGACGCGCGCGTGGACGCCACGGACGCCGGCATCGCGCGCGGAATTGTACCGTACCGTCATAATCTTTCTCTGCGCGGGACGAGGGAGCGCTCGCGACTCGCGCGTGCTATCAACGAATGTGCTATCAATGAATGCGCTACGACTCATTTGTTGCTAAGGATACCCGCGAAAGTATCGTTCGGAATGTCCACGTTGCCGATGCGACGCATGCGACGCTTGCCCTCCTTTTGTTTCTCCAATAATTTCTTCTTGCGAGAAATGTCGCCGCCGTAACACTTGGCGGTAACGTTTTTGCGCATGGCGGAGAGGGTTTCGCGAGCGATGATTTTGCCGCCGAGCGCCGCCTGTATGGCCACCTCGTATAACTGACGAGGAAGAGCGTCTTTCAAGCGCGCGACGAGGTCTTTGCCGTGGCGTTGCGCCTTTGAGCGATGGACGAGCGTCGCGAGCGCGTCGACGACTGTGCCATTGACGAGGACGTCCATGCGCACGATGTCGCTCTGGGACATGCCGGCGTCTTCGTAATCAAAGGTAGCGTACCCACTCGAACGACTCTTGAGTTCGTCTGAGAAGTCTGCAGCGACTTCACCCAGTGGTAGTCTGTAGCGAAGGATGACACGGGAGTCGTCCAAAAAGTTTTGCTCGAGCTGTTCGCCCCGTCGATCGATGCACAATTCTACGACTTTGCCGACGACGTGTGGCTGACAGATGATGGTGGCCTCCACGAGTGGTTCCTCGATTATGGTTCCTTTCGAAGGGAAGCCACCGGATGGAATCACGAGCGGCGAGGTGCACTCGACGAACTTTTCCTCCCCGTGGTGTTTGATGCGGTACGGCACCGTTGGCGCGGTGGCGATGATTTCTGCACCGAACTCCTCTTGAAGACGCTGATGGAACACGTCGGCGTGCAGTAAACCGAGGAAGCCACATCTAAATCCGGCCCCGAGCGCGGTACTATTCTCGGGCTGCGACGTCACGCTCGCATCATTGAGCGTGAGCTTGCTCACCGCCGCTCGCAACTTTTCGAAATCATCTGAATTTATAGGAAACAATCCCTGAAATACCATCGGTTTCGCCGCTCGAAAGCCCGACAACGGCTCCACGGTTTCACCTTTCGTGTGAAGCGTATCGCCCACTCTGGATGAACGCACGTCTCGAACGTTGGTAATCATATATCCAACTTGGCCTGCGCGCAACGTATTCGTTACCAGAGGCGTCGGCGTATTTACACCGAGCTCAAGCACCTCAAAATGTTGTCCAGAAGCGCAGGAGGTGATCTTATCTCCCTTTTTCAACGTTCCATCGACCACTTGAACGATGTTCACCGCGCCACGATAATCATCATAGTGACAATCGAGTAACAATGCGCGCAGAGGCGCCTTTGGCTCACCGCTCGGATTCGGCACGCGCTGCACCACGGCGCTCAACACGCTCTCTGCGTTGAGACCAGTCTTCCCCGACACCTCCAACACTTCGTCGCGCTCGACCCCGAACGCACGTTCCATCTGTTTCGCTACTCTATCTACGTCTGCGCTCACCATGTCCACCTTGTTGGCGACAGGAACGATTGCTAAATTTCTATCGAGCGCTAAATAAAACGTCGCGATGGTTTGCGCCTCCACCCCTTGCGTGGCGTCCACGAGCATCACCGCGCCGTCGCACGCGCTCAGCGATCTCGACACTTCGAACGAAAAGTCGGCGTGTCCAGGAGTGTCGATCAAATTTAATAAATACTCCTCACCGTCGCTCGGCTCACGGTGTAAGATGCTCACCGCCTGCGCCTTGACGGTGATGCCTCGTCGACGCTCGACGGGCAGCGTGTCCAGAACTTGCTTGTTCGAGCGGTCGCGCTGAATGGCACCCGTGAGTTCGAGCAAACGGTCCGCCAGCGTGCTCTTTCCGTGATCGACGTGCGCTATGATGGAAAAGTTGCGAATGCGCTCGAACGGGACGTCCGCGAACCTAGAGGCGACGCTCTTCTCGTTCTCGCGCGCCGATGACGAGGCGGACGTCGACGTCGATGCGGTGACGCACTGCATTGCGGACGTCGCGATGGCTCTCGAGCTCGACGCGCATCGATCGAGTCCGGCGCTAAGCAGGCGCCTGAGCGCCATCTCGGGCCGAGCCGGCGACTGAGGACGAGCGGCGCACGAAGAGACGCTTTCCCGAGATGTGTGACGGCATGCGAGGTATCGAGGAAAATCGTCGATGGGCAATCGGTGGAGCGGCGATGCTTGTTTTTAACTGAATCTAATATTGCACGCCTTCAAAGGAATCTGCTGGTGGTGAAATGTCTCCCTCCTCACTGCCCCATGCTGCTCACGTCTTGCGGGAACATCGCAGCCAACTTCTCGAACGTGGACATGATTTCCGGATCATCTTGGTACTTGGTGATGTTCATCGGATTGGTACTGCAGTCCATAACGGCTTGTTGAATCTTCGGGTTTTGGAAAGCTTGAGCCAACTCGGGGTCTTGCATGATCTTCGTCAAGACGTCCTCCGGCTTCATGCCCATTTGCGCGAACTGTTCTTGAACCTCTGGCGAGTTGATGTCAGGCATCGACATGCCGCCCGGACCACCGGCGCCCATGCCGCCTTCCTTCATCTGCTTCATGATGCCCTTCAACTGATCCTTGTATTGCGGGTTCGACAAAAGCATCTCGAACGTTTCCGGGTTGCGCATGAACTCGGGCAAATACGGGTACATGAGTTTTTGCATCTCAGGGTTGCGAATCATTTCTTGCATGTACTCCAAGTCCGCATCACTCACGTCATCAGCGGCGCCAGCGCTCGCGGAGGACGTATCGGAGTCTTCGTCATCAAAGAACGGCGAAGAGGACGTGACCGGAGTCGGCTCGACGACGGGCGTCGTCGCCTCTTGGTCGGCGAAGCCCGCGAATTCAGACTTGACTTGCGCGCTTGGCTCATCAGCCGTCGGCGTCGGCGTCGTCGGCGGCGGCGGCGGCGCAGCTGCAGCAGCAGCAGCGGCCGGCGCAGCCGGCTTCGGCGGCGTGGCCGGCTTCGGCGCGCTCGGCTTCACATCCACCGGCGGCGTGGAGGACGGAAACGGAGGGAACCCACCCGCGCCCGGCATGCCCGGCATGCCCGGCATACCGCCCGGCATACCGCCCGGCATGCCTCCACCAGCTTGGTTCGTGAACTGCTTCATCATCTGCTGCATCATCATCGACTGCATGTCTTGCTTCTTCGCGCCGAAAATCTTACCGCCGACGGTGGCGAGCGCCACCCCCAAGCCTACCCACATCCACGCCGGTACATCCGATCCAGACGACTTCTTCGCCGGAGGCGGCGGCGGCGCGTAGTAGTATCCCTGATGTTGCCCCGGGACGCCGCTCGTCGGCGGGTACATCGTCGGCGGCACTGGCAACGGCGCTGGAGCCGGAGCGTCGCCCGTCGGCGTCGCCGCCGCCGGCACCGGCGCGGTCGCACCCTCCGCCGACGCCCGCGTCACCGTACGAGCGCGCGCCTTACGCGCACCCTTCACACCGCGTGTCGCAAACGCGCACTTCGCCGTCATCGGCGTCGTCACAGCCATCATCTCGCCTCTCTTCTTTCGATGACTGCGATCCCTAAGATGTCGACGTTCCCGCCGCCTCTTCTCTCTCGCTCGACCCGAGCGTCGCTCGAACCGCCGCGCGTCGCCCTACTCGGCACCTCGCGTTCGCACCCGCGCGAACTCTCGTCGATCGCGTCGATGCGCCGACGTCTACCGCGTCGACGTCGACGTCGACGCCGCCACCGGCGCATCGTAATCAGCCCGAGGGACACATCGACAGAAACGACCACTCGTGACTCGTGACGGTTCGTGACCCAAGGTGTAGTCCCTTGTCCCGAAACGGAATCTTCTACCGGTCGCCGATCGTCGCGGCGCGCGCTCCACGCGACACTCGCGCGTGTGATTGCGCGCGCGACGCGTGCGCGAACGCTCGTCTCTTCGCACCGCTCGCGCGAGACATGACGTTGGACACGCCGAGTTCGCTCGGGAACGACGACAGGGCGGCGAAATTGATTCAAGCCGCCTATCGTCGGCATCAGGAGCGCACGGAGACGGAGCGCCGCGCGCGAACGAAGGCGTACGAGGCGCTCGAAGAGGCGGATGAGGCGATGATCAACGGGCGAAAGGGGTTGGTGAAGAAGCTGCAATCGAAACTGTCGGGTGGTTTGGCGAGCAAGTTGGCGAGGGGAATGCAGCGCATGCGAGTCACCAACGCGTTCAAGGCGGCTGGGACGAGCGAACCGATGCCCGTCCAGGAGGAAGATGCGACGTTCGCGTTGCCGTCGTTGTCGTCGAACGCGTTGGCGGACATCATCGAGTCGTTAAAGTTGGGGAACACGTTTTCTTTGATCGACGCCATGGCAATTCTCCAAGCGGCGACGGTGTTGTTCGCCAAGGAGAAGAGCGTTAATTACGTCACGGCCGAGCCGGAGGGATGCGTGGTGGTGGTGGGTGATTTGCACGGCCAGTTACACGACTTGCTGTTCATTCTGAAAGAGCGAGGCATGCCTTCTCAGTCGATGAAGTTCGTCTTCAACGGCGACTTAGTCGACCGCGGAAATCACGGGTGTGAGATCGCGTTGCTCTTGTGCGCGTTGAAGTTGTCTATGCCGGATTGTGTCTTCATCAATCGCGGTAATCACGAGGAGGCATTCATCAACATTTATAGCGGATTTGAGGAGGAGTGTTTGGCGAAATACGATCACAAGGTGTTTCAGTTGTTTCAGAAGTGTTTCGATTGGTTACCGTACGCGTGCGTAGTAAACGGCACGGCATTCGTCGTTCACGGAGGCCCACCGTGTACAGATCGCTCGACTGTGGAGCAGCTGAGAGACTTGCCGCGTGGCCCAGAAAGCGTGCGGGCGCCTGTAGATGATACTCGAGCATCGTGGTACAAAGATGTGGTGTGGAGCGACCCGCACCCGGACAGCTCGTTTATCGGCGTGGTCAGTTCGCACAGAGGTGCGGGACTATTGTGGGGCAAGGACGTAACCGAGGCATTCTTAGCGAGAAATAACTTGGATGTCATCATTCGCTCGCATCAGTGTGTCCAAGGCGGCATAGAGACTTGTCATGGTGGGAAAGTTTTTACGCTATTCTCTGCTTCTAGATATTGCGGCACTGGCGAGAACAAGGGTGCGATATTAGCGTTTATGCACGGTGATCGTGTTCCTAAACCGCAAAACGCACTCGTGTGGAGTATACCGTCCGGTACCGGACTCCTTTCTTATGAGCGCATCAAAAGTGAGCGCAAGGGGAAAGACGCGGTGAACGACGCTGTCGCGCTGCAGGTCAGGGAATACATTATTGAACATAAAGCAGATTTGACGCGATATTGGGGGAACGTCTCGTCGAAGCGCAAAGATAATTCGCATTTAATCAACCTTTTCGAATGGGCCGATGGTTTGACGAAGGTATTGAAGATCAAGGTGCTCTGGTCGAAAGTGTTCGACAAGCTCGTCAAACAAGAGTACATCGTGATGGTCCGGGGCAAGCGTTACGTCAGATGGAGAGATTTTCTCGGTGATTACACGGTTCAGTTGAAGGGAGGCTGTAAAGAGTGGCAAGATCAAGTAGTATCGCGCATAACTTCCGCCGTTCTTCAATCTGGCAAGGATTTGATCACCGCGTTTGACGACATCGATTTGGATCATTCTGGTACCATCAGCCGCGTCGAGTTCAACGCGGCTGTGAGAGCGGGCATTCCATCTCTATCCGTACTTTCGGACGCGCAGCTCGCCACTGTCTGGAGCGCTTTCGATGTTGATAATTCTGGTGAAGTCGATTTCGAAGAGTTCTCCCAGATGTTACGCAAGTCGATGGATTCAAAGGAAAACGAAGGAAAGGTTGGTGTGCGATGGAGCACCTCGGGATGTGAGAAGGAGGCGCGCGCATGCGACTGGGAACAAAATCTGAGTGAAGCGTTCGGGCGCTTGTTTTACTCGCATCGCAAAGAGCTCTTCCACATCTGGCACTCAAACTTCGAGCTAGATGAATCCAACTCGTTGGGCAAAGAAGACTTTGTGGCGATGCTTCGCGCACTCGACGAATCAACAGGAAAACACTTACTCACGGAGGAGGGCCTCAAGACACTCGCGGACGGTATGGATCTGAACGGTGATGGACGCATCGACTTCAAGGAGTTCTGTAGCAACATAGGTGAAATGGCTTCGACGTATTGAGCGAATCTAGTTAGCAAAGTACGTCGGCGTAAGGATCTAACTTTTCTGTTTTACAAACGTATCGACTAAAGACCGCCAGAACCAAAGTCGATGAGACCTAAATAGTCGTCTTTGATCGTACCGATACAGAAAATATCATTCGCATCGATGCGCATGCCGACAATACGTACGCGAACGGACGCGTCGCGCTGAATTCTAATCTGCTGATCTTCGCTAACGTAGCAGTTTTCTCCAGAACTATCGAACTGCATATCGTCCGTGATGAGGGCGTTGGATACGAAGAGTTGAAGCGGCCCAGCCTCCGCGAAGAAGCCAAACTTATTCACCTGCGTGACGACCGCGTCGACGACTTCGCCCTTAAACGGCCGAAACACGATGCAGTCGTACTTGATGTGAAACTTCGCCCTCGCCGTCCCGTCGTCCGTCACCTCACCCACGCCCGGATCTTCCATACGGGTCACCATGACGATGAAGCCGTAGCGTCCCGAGCACGTGCCCTCAACCTGCGTATCGATGAAAACGAACGCGAAACGGTCAGTCGATATCGCCAAGCGCGCAGGCATTTGAACGCTCCCCTAGGGTTCACTCAACCTCGGACGGTCGTCGCGCGCGTGCGCGACCACGTACGCGTCGCTCGAAACTCTCTCTGCGCGTACCTCGTTACGAAGCTTTTCTTCCAACACCACCTTCATTCTCGAACCGAAGTGCCGCGGTTCGAGCGTGATGTTGCGCTCGAGCTTCACGTGAAAAAACATCGTGATCTCGGCGCGCGTTTCGTCGCCGACTCTACCCGCGGGTGCGCGCGGTGCGATCGACGAGCGCGCGTTCTTTCCAGACGTTCACTCCACCGCGAGGGTTCTGCGTGCACCGCTCGCGGATGCGCGTCGGCGAGTGCGGCGCGTTGGCGAATGCACGTCGGACCCAAATCGCGAAGTGCGAATTACGCGCGAAGACGCCGCGAGTCGACAATATGGCGTGAAGATTACATAAAAGCGCGCGACGACGTGTGACGGCGAGACGTTCAATTCTCTTCCGTGGCTGTCGCCAATTTACTCCAAGACGTCCCAGCGCCCGGGGCGTCGTCTTTATTGCCCCACGTCTGTGACTTCGTGAAGCGTTTTTCAATGTTGGACGCCTCGGGGAACAGAGACGCGTACTCGGGATTATCCCGCACGCGATACGACGGAAGTCCCGCAAGCATGCCATCGACGTCGTCGGGATCATCGGACGCCATCTTATCTCTCGCGTCCGAAAAGTTGTTGTACTGCACGTCGGCTCTCCATTCGTCTCGCACGCACTGCGCGCAGCCGAGCATGTAGAGCACCGTCGTGCCCAAGCCGCTCAACACGGCCTTGGTGGTTAAATACACGAAGTACATCATCAGAGGGATAAGCTGGATGAGGCCGTTGACGCGATAGAAGCGCTCTTGAAAGTCAAATTGTGCGTACTGCGTCATGTTGGCGCGAACGGTCCAGAAATCAGATTCGTGTTGACTGACGAGATCCTCGTCCCAACCGTCGAAACCGGTGACGAAGTACGAGGGGATGTCCCACTGCGAAAACACCCAAGAGGCGAACGCGAAGTGACACAAGCACGCGAACGGCGAGTACTTTAAGAACTGAACCGCAAGTTTGTGATCGTACAGCGCGGGGTAGCGGCAATAGAGTAAGATCAACGCCTTGTCGCTCCAGTACGAGAGCCAGGCGTACAACGCCGCCGCGGGGATGAGCACCGGGGCGGCGCTGAACAAGACGACGGAGGTGTAAATGACCGTCATTGCCTGACCGTAACGCTCAGCGAGGGTGAATTTGGGTCGCTGATAGAGCTGGTTCAACTTGTACTGCGTCTTACACCAACCCACCGTCCAGTACCGCCACAACTGCTTGAACCACATACCGATGATGCGAGAAGGTCCAAAGTACGCCGCGTTGACGAAGGCGGAGATCATCAAAGAGTTGAAAACCGTGGCGTACCAATCGATCGTCACATCGGTGAACGCCCCGCGGAAGAGAATTGGAAAGTTAGAGAGACCCACGATTTGCACGTTCACGAGCAGAGGAAGAACCAGAGCGTTCGTTATGAGCGTTAAGAACGCGAATCTACTCGTCGCCGTCTCCGTTTCAGAAACAGTCTTGTGACGCTCAAAGAGCGCACATTTTTCGGACGAGAAGAGTAAAATAACGGACGTCACCGCCACGATGGTGAGGCGCGCGACTTCAAGTCCGAGAATCGTCAACTGGTCGTAGTAGTAGTCTTTACAGATGCCCGTTACGGTACCCGACGCGATGGAGGTTCGGCACATGCACTCGTAGCATACCTTCGCCGCGCACTCGTCGGCGAGCGTCGTGGCGTCCAGTCCTCCCGCCCAGTCTTTCCCGACGTACAGGGAACCGGTGACGCCCGTGTAAGGAGCGTATTGCGTCATGTCGTAGGTCCAAGTCGCCGATTCGATGAAAGACGGACACTCCTTATTGTTGGCCTGTTTGCGGAAGTTTTTATTCGACTCGTAGATTGGATCCGAGGAGGACATGTCCTTGTTCATGTTCCAGATCGCTGGACAATGAAGGTTCGGATTCGCCGTGCCTGTCGTGGAATACAGATCATCGCAGTCCACGAGCAGCTGTCCATCATTGCTGAGCCAAGACGTCGTGAAAACGACCAGAATGATGTTGCCGACGAGCAAAGCAAACACAATGAAAGTGGTGATGGCTTTGCGCATCGCGTAATTTTTCCACGACACATTCGCCATGTTTTCCCAGAGAATATCCGAAGCTTCGATGGCTTGCTTGACGCGCAAATAATGATACGTGTTCTGTCGACCATCCTCGCGCGGTTGAACACGGAATTTCGTTCGATCCGTCCGGAAAAAGCTGAAGTATGCGGCGTATTCGTCTTCGCACGTAATCTTGTCAGCCTCCTGTTCAAAAGTGACGAATCCGTACACGATTTTGAAGTCTTTCTTCATTCTTTCTTCGATAAGATCTTTCAGACGAATGATCTCATCTCGCGTCTTGTAGAACTTTCTCCATACGCGACGATAACGTGCGTCGCTATCGTAGTCGACACCGAGTTTCTTCAGGTGATGACGAATCGCGCTCAAAGTAGCCTTCAATCTCTCGGCGCGCTTGAATAAGCGAGCACGCTTCATGCGCAAACGAAGCAACCCACCATACGACCGCGCAATCACGACGTCTGCGACCGGGCCAAACTCTTCAAAGTGTTCTCGCACTTCCTCCTCCGTGGCGTCGATGGGCAAACCGGTCACTTGCAAAGAAAAGTCAGCCAATGTGAGCAGTTGTTCATCCACGCGAATGACGAAAGAACGAATCTTTCGCGCAAGAATGGCCGTCACGAGCATGAATATGAGCACCGTAAAGACGTCCAAACACGATAACGCCGCCATGATCATGCGAATATCGATGCCATACTTGTTTGCGTACTTTGAAGCCGCCGTGATGCCCAGCGTCGTCGAGACTTCCGGCGTCACCTCAATCTCCACGGTATCGCTCATTTGCACGTAATGAGCCACGGCGATTGACGCGATCAAAGTGAGCCAAACAAACATCCATCCGAAGCTTTTTAATTGCGCGAACCACAGACCAATACCAGGACCTAGAACATCGAGATCCTGAATCGTAGAGGACCACACGGGAAGTTGGTTCCCATCCTTGTCTAAAACGGCGGTGTCGAGATTTTCAAGACGAGCGATGTGACGACGTGGCTTCTTGTACGCGGGAAGCTTATCGCCCATGACGGCATCGTAATACGAATCTTCGACAACGGTCTCCATCGGACGATCCTCTTCGAATTGCGTTCGCACCGCCTGGCCACCTACGCCGACGGGCGCGTTGAGCACGTTGATGCGAGATAAAGATTTCGTTCTCTCCGTGGGTTCGCCTCGCACGTACTTGGCTTCTTGTTCGATCTCGCGCACTCGATCGCGCAACATCGAATCCACCCACTGAAACTCACCCTCCTCCGCGTCGACGCCTTCGCTCGCCTCGAGTTCGATTTCGTCGACGCGTCGTTGCAACGTCGCGCTCCACGTGAACGCCGGCTTGGCCTTTTCCTCCTCCTCACGCTTCATCTTAAACGCGATGTCCTCCTCCTCCTCATCGCTCGCGTCGTGCTCCTCGTGCTCGCGCTCGAATTCAATCTCGAGCATGGCTTCCGAAGATTTCAACGCGTTTGCGAATTTATTCGTCTCGCTCGCCGCCGCCGAATTCTTCCCGACGCTCGATTGCCGCCGCATCAATCTCGGTTCAACGTCCGCGACGTTGTCGTCGTCGTCGTCATCGCGCGGACGCGAGACGACGCGCGAGAGGGCGCGCGAGAGACCGCTCACGGCGCGTGCGACGACACCGCCCGTCTCGGCCGGCGCATCCTCCGTTCGGCGATCGTCAGCCTCGTCGTCCTCGGAGGCGTTGGACATGGTCGAGACGCGCGCGTCGATGCGCGCGAACCGATGCGCGAACGAGCGTTGTTCGCCGCGAGTGCCTCGCTCGAGACGACGCGTCGACGAGCGCCCGCGTGTGCGGCGCGCGGCTGAGGATGGTTGTGTGCAGCAGTTTACGGATTATATTTTCTTCGGCGTTCGGGGCGCCGCGCGGCGAGCGCGGTGGTGAGCGCGGTGGCGCGCGATGCGGCGGTGCGTCGATGATCAGTTGATATTTCATATTACACGGCGTGTCTTCGGCGCGCTCGATCAGCGGCCGTTGGCTTCCAAGAGGGTGGACTCGTCGCCCTGTTCCCACGGCGCTTCTCCGACTTGGTAACCGCCGGCGCGGAAACTTCGGAGATAATCCAAAATGTACCCCTTCTCGATGTCGTTCGGTTCGATGCCGAGATCGGAGAAACCGAGAGAGTCGGGTCGCTTGAGGTAATCTTCGCCCTGGGCGTCGATGTATGAACGCGTCAAACCCACCGGGGTGGGGAGCGGGAACGGAACCCGACGCAGAAGGAACTCGTGCGGGCACGAGAGAGCGCGCATGATGAAGCCCGGGATGTACGCCGTCGATCTGCGAGAGCGAGTCGTTCTGAGAACTAACTTTGCCAATTCGTCGACGGTGTACTCCTTGTTGCCGGCAAGCTCGTACGTTTTGCCGCAGGTTAACTCGTCGTGCACGATTTGGCGTACGGCGACGGCGACGTCGTCTACGAACACCGGTTGGTGCTTTGAGTCACCACCATCGATGATCGGCACCGCCGGATATTTGCGAGAGTGTTCGCCGAACACGTTAAGGAATCTATCTTCGACACCAATCATCTTGGCGGGTCGCACGATGGTCGCCGACGGAAACGCCTCGCGCACCACCGCCTCACCAGCCGCCTTCGTTCTATAGTACGCGCTCGGATGATCTTCGTCCGCACCCAACGCACTGACATGAATCAAACGGCGCACGCCAACATCGGCGCAGATCTCCGCAAGCTTCTTCGGAAACGTGACGTGCACGTCGTCGAATGAAAAATTACGCGTCTCCCACTCTCGCCCGACCATGTTGATGACCACGTTACTTCTCTCCACCGCGTAACGAATCGCCTCCTCGTCTCTGATATTGTAATCCAACTGCACAATCTGACCGAGATCACCCATCACCTTCAAGTGCTGTCGATCATTTTCTCCGCATCGAGTCGGGAGAATCATGCGCGAACCGCTCTTCGCCACGTGATGCGTCACGTATCTCCCCAAAAATCCGGTCGCCCCGAACACCGTACACGTGATACCGCTGCGCGATCGATACGTCCACCCGACGAAGGGCGACACAGTCGGTCAGTCCACGCTCGATGTCATCGTTCGAGCGTTCACATTCGAGTCCTCGTCCGTCCGTCCCACGCGCGTTCCCAACCCTATCCCCGTGACCCCGTAGTCGGCGACCTCCCCTCGCGCGCGCACCCCCGTCTCGCGCGCCGTCGATCGCCATCGTCCCATCGTGCGCGACGCACCTAAACGACGACCGTCCCCCGGTCCCGATCGCCCCGCTCGTGACCGGCGGTGGCGGAACTTTAAATTCGGTTCCCGGTTTCACCGTGCTCGAGCTCCGAGCGAACGCGACGAGCGACGCTGTCGCCGCGCGATCGACGTCCCATCCGCATCGCGTGAGGTACGCGGCGACGTTTCCGCGACGCGCGATCGCGCGCGACATAACCTTGAGAGTCGTGCGTGCGCGCGAGTGCGGAGACACGAGCCCGATCGCGCGCTCGGGCGCTGCACCGCCCAGCGACGGGAGAAGGCGGGCTCGCGAGACGAAGCAGGACTCGAGGGCGCGATCGTCGAGGATGACGGTCCATAGATGCGATTATGTACACATAAAATGAATGACGCCGCGGTTCGCGCGGCGTGAGCGCGGCGACGACGTCGCGCGCGCCCGAAAAACAAACAAACTAGCTATCTACACTTGAAGACGCGCTCGCTCGAGCGTTTGAGCGCGGCGGCGAACGCGGCGCGGTCCTCCTCGGGAAGCGACACCAAGCGCGTCTCTAACACCGCCGCCACGCTCTCGCACGCTTGCGTTGCCAGACGCACGAGCGCGAGTTCGGGCGAACACGACGTCGGCGCGGAGACCGCCGCCGGCTGTCCCGCCGGCTGTCCCGAAGCCACCGTCGCGCCTCCGACGCCCCTGACGCCGTACCGCTCCGCCTCCGACGCGCGCACGCGCGCGCGACGCTCCCAATCGATCGATGCCATCCCCGACGCCCCATCCGTCGACTCGCCCGCGTCCTCGCGTCCCTCCGCGCGCTCGCTCTCGATTCGTTTCATCCAATACTCGCTCACTTGCTCGGACGTCTTGTACGCCCCATCCTCCTCCCCGTACGCCCCTCGCGCGCTGAACGACCGCGCGGCGACGCCGCTCATGTCACTCATCGCGTTCGTGCGTTCGTTCCAGCCGTAGGGTAGGCCCGTCTGTGGGTCCATGGTGTGTGTGCGCGCGCGCGCTCGAGTGACGAGGACGAGGGCCAGTCGGTCGTCAATCGACGACGCTCGAGTCGACGACGCTCGAGTCGTCGCGCGCGAGGAGGCGAGGCGCATCGACGGAGGCGTGAACCTCGAACGGGCTCGATCGACGCGCGACCGGCGACGCGACCGGCGACGCGCGCGCGGCGGGGAGGCGGATTCACGCAGCCATGTCGAGCGGGGGCGATCGCGCGCGGCGGAGCTCGCGCGGCGCGGGTGCGGACGATGGATCGACGGGAGGGCGAGGAGGAACGCCGCGCGCGAGCGCGGGCGAAGGCGGCGGTGAGGTGTTCCCGACGCGGTTCACGTGGTCGTACGGCGGGGGACAGGTGCACCTGTGCGGATCGTTCACGAATTGGTTGGAAACCGTTCCCATGGCGGGCGAACATGCGCCGGACGGATCGTCCGTGTTCACGGTGATGTGTGATTTGCCGCCGGGGTATCATCAGTACAAATTTATCGTCGATGGGCAGTGGAGACACGACGAGAATCAGGCGTTTATACAAGACCCGCTCGGGAACGTGAATAATTGGCTGTACGTGAAACCGGCCGGAGGGTCGACGCCACCGCAGACGAACGCGCCGGGAGTAGCGGAAGCGGTGCCGAGGACGGAACCCGTGCCGGTGCCGATGAATCGACCGGCAATGAGCGGAGAGAGTGGGGGGATGGATTGGATGCAAGACGCTGGGGGCGGGGGGTTCGGTGACCACGCGACGACGGCGGATCGCGCGGGCTCCACCAAGTCGCAAAGAACGAGCATGGAGCTTCAGAGCAATCGAAAAGCGAACGTGGACGTGGAGGGTGGACAGAGCGGGCAACCGGACACGAGCGGCGCACGCGTCATGGAGTTTTTACAAAAGCACACCGCGTACGAGCTCATCCCAGAATCCAACAAGGTTGTGGTATTAGACACAAAACTTCCAATCAGACAGGCGTTCCACGCGTTTTATGAGCAGGGCATATACGCGGCGCCGCTGTGGGACGAGGACTCGCAGGATTTCGTCGGTTTGTTGAGTGCGGGTGATTTTATTGACATTATGCGTCGATTGACCGCCGCTCTGGCAGATAGAGAAGATTTGAGCGATGCGGAATTAGATCAATTCACCATTCAGCTCATTCGAGACGAGTACGAAAAAGAAGGGATGCGAATGCGATCGCTTCTGTACGTGAAACCTGAGGATTCACTGTATGACGTGGCGTTGAAGATGACGGAAGCCGGCGTTCACAACGTACCTGTGCTCTCGCACAACTCGGCGTGTCCAGCGGGAAGTGCGGTATCTGCGTCCGCGCCGACGTCGATTCCGCACTTTTTGCACATGACGAATCTCGCCGAAGTGTTGGCATGTCTCAACAGACACTTCAGAGGCATTCCGAGCGCTCTACCTCTCTTCTCGCAACCCATCGGAGCGTTGCCAATAGGTACGTGGACGGAACGTTTCGGCGGTTCCCGTTCGAAACCCATTCCGCCGTTACCCGAGGGCGTGCACGAGGAGTATTTGGCGCGCGAACTTCACCCCATACGCGCAGTTCGTCCGGACGCCTCCGTCGAACAAGTCTTCGACGTCCTGCACGGCATATCGGCGCTCCCCATCGTCAACGAGCACGGCGTCTTGATGGACCTGTACGCTCGCGGCGACGTCATCCGTTTGGCCGCCAACAGTGCATACATGGGTTCCATCAAGGACTTGAACGTCGCTCAGGCGCTCGGCGCGATGCGTCCGACCGCTCTGAACGAACAAAATGATCCCTCCTCGACGCACTTCGGTCGTTTCAGCACGTGCGTCCGCGGGGACACGCTGCGCACCGCGCTCGAGATGCTCTCGCTTCCGAATATTCGTAGACTCATCGTCGTCGATCCGACGACTAAAGTCGTCGAGGGCATCGTCTCTCTCTCGGATGTTTTTAGTTTCTTGATCGAAAACGCGTGATGTCACGACGTCTCGTCTCGTCGAGAAACGCAGTTGTAATACTAGAAGTTCACATCACGCCAGCCGACCGCAGACGCGCGCTCGCACTCGTCTCGCGCACCGCGATGTCGAGCACGTTCGCGAGCCTGCGCCGCGATGTGCTATTGACGTCGTTCAGTCGACACGGGAGCGGCGGCGACGCGTCGTCCTCGGGCGGGCGCGCAGCCGCCGGCGGGAAATCACCCTCGGCGGCGTGCGACGCGCTCGCGCGAAGCCTGCGACGGGGCGAGTACGAGGACGTCCTGCGATCGGACATCGTTCGACGCGCGTTGTGTTTGGCGGACGCGACGGAGGCGACGGTGAGCGACGTCGACGCGCACTACGCCGCGGTGTCCCGAAGAGTGGTCGCCGCGGCGCGCGCGGAGAGAGACGGGTCCGCAGATGAGGACGAGACGTTCGCGATCGCCGTTGCGGGCGTGGCTGCGTTGTACATCTTCGTGCGCGCGACGGTGACTGGGCCGAGGACGAAGAAGGCGACCGCGACGCCTTTCGTGGACGACGCGACCAAGGAGACGAGCGACGCATGGGACGCGTACGCTCGCGAACGATTGTCTTTGGACGGTGAAGACTTGCTCGGGCGATGCGACATGCCGCAATATTTATTCTTGGCGCGAATCATCTTGCTCGATCGTTTCGTGGACTCTTTGGCGTGGGTGCGAGCGCTAGATGTGCCCGCGCTCACGCTCAAAGCGACGAGAGCGGCCATGCCGACAGATACAGTCTTCACGCGAGATTCGCACGATGCGCTCTGCGTGTGGTTCGCCGCGCGAGTGGCGATCACGCATCAGCGCGCGTTGGCAGGACAGAGCCCGACACTGAGAGGTGATTTATTGGGTTTGCACGCATACAACTTGGTGACGTTCACGCCGGTTCGCATCGAGGGTCAGATGACGCACCGCGACGAGATCATGTTTGAATCCATGGCTCGGTTAGAGGCATCTTTGATGGAACATCAGTACGGTCACGTGGACAGTGCGTATATGTTGCAGCGCGGGGCGGCCGTCGCTCTCGGTTTGAGTCACGAGATTACCGGCGCGTTGGGATATCGTACCGTACATCAGCAAGACGCGAAAACGCAGCTCGTTCTGAACGTCGACATGGAGTCGAAAGATTGGGGAGACAGCGACGACGAAGTAGACGATGAAGAAGATCTGGGACAATCGGATGAACTAGACATCGAAGGAAGTTCGCAAGCGATGGCTCGCATCGCGACGGAACTCGTGGGCCTTAGCGAAGACGGTAGTCAGGTCCTCACGAAGCCTCGCTTGGTCGAGGGAGCGCCTCCGTCCATGCAATTGCCCTCTGCCGCGCAAGCCGTACTAATCGCAGCGGCAATCACTGTTCGTAAAAAGCAAGCCGATGACGGTCTGCGCAGCTACGAGATGGCGCCGTACACCGAGTTTGTCGGTGCGCAAGAAAAATCGCAACCCATTCTTCGCGCGGCAACCACCGTGCTCACGTCCAGGCATGAGCGTGATCGAGCGCGGACGCGCGAGCGTTCGCTCTTGGTGCTTGAAGATTTGGTTCAGACTCTCGAACGAGCGCAACCCAAGGTTTCGTCGCGAATGCGTTACGTATTTTCCACTTGGTTCCCGCCGGCGGCTACTCTGAAGAAAGAGTTGGGCGAGCAGCTCGTGAGCATAGGAATGGTTGGAGCTGCGCTCGAGTTGTTCGAGGAGGTCGAACTTTGGGATCCATTGATCGTGTGCTTGAGTCTTCTGGGTAAGAAACAGCAGGCTGCTGACTTGGTTCGTCGCCGACTTGACGCGGATGATAGAAATCCCAAGCTGTGGTGCGCCCTCGGCGACGCCCTCGACGATGAACAGTATTACTGGAAAGCCTGGGAGGTTAGCGGAGAACGCAATGCGAGAGCAAAGCGATCTTTAGCGCGTCGCGCGGCGGCTCGAGAAGATTGGGCCGCCGCCGCGGAACATTGGATGTCTGCATTGAAAATTAATCCGCTCTTCCCAGACGGTTGGTTTTCCGGTGGTTATGCGTGTCTGAAATGTGATCGAACCGATGAGGCACTCGCCGCTTTCGTGAGATGTACTCAAATCGATGTTGAAAACGGTCAGGCTTGGAACAACGTCGCTGCTCTGAGTATTAGACTTAATCGATTCACCGCGGCGCACACGGCGCTGTGTGAAGCCATCAAACATCAGAGGACGAGTTGGCACACGTGGGAGAACCACGCCATGGTCTGCGCCAAGGTTGGTAAATTTGCAACGAGCGCGTTGGCGTTGTTGAAGGTTCTCGAGCTCACTCAGGGCGCGCGCGTTCACATAGAGACTATACAGACGTTGGTGGAGAGAGTCAGGGAGGCAAGAGAGGATCCCAAGGGGGCAAAGTGGATCCAAGACGCCGCCAACTGGGACGAGAAAGAAGCTGCGGCGATAGACGACGAGGAGGAATCTTGGGCGAACACCGAGATGGGTGATTTGGCGGCTGATATGCTCGAAGCGTTCTCTGGTATCGAGTTGCCGAGCATCTCGTACGCTCCGAAGACTGAGTCCGCGCATCCCTCTGGTATGCCTCGCGTCGCGTTGCAGCTGGAGGCAGCCTTGCAGCAAGTCTTAGTTCGCTCGGCTACCGGTGGAAGCGCGGGTGAACGCAAAGTGAAAGAAACGTCACAAATTTGGGCGCTAATGGCAGAGTTCAAGTCGATTCTTGGACAACACGAGGAGGCGACGGATGCTCGACTCAAGAGCGTGCGCGCGCTGGATTCTTCCGGCTGGCGACGGGACATCGAGTCTTACGAAGACTACGCCGTGGCGACCAAGCTCATGGTTGATGCGGTGTTGTCCGACATCGAGGCTGGACGAGGCGGGAGTGTGGATAGTCTCAGACTGCATGTGAAGAGCGTCGTAAAAGTCGGTGAGAAGCAAGGCTTTGAGGAGTCGGACGCATACGCGCAGATGTCCTCTTTACTCGAGAAAGTTTCGTCCGCGCAGTGATGTAATCGATAAACGACTTATGGTCGGCGTACATTCTTACAGTTCGTTTTTACTACTAGTCGTCTCAGTGGTCCTCGTTCGTCATCAGTCCATACCACCGGACGCGAGGTTGAGCAAGTAGTTCGCCGCAAGTTGCTCGTTCTTGTCGCACGCGAGGTACGCCTCAACGCAAATTTCTAACGGGAAACCTAATCCGGCGAGACGATCGACCGTATCGCGTTCTTCAGCCGTGAGTTCGATGTGCATGCCGTCCTCGCCTTCGCCGTCTAATTCAGGAACTCCGCCGTCGCCGCCGAAATCAGCCATAATGTCTTGGATGTTGTCCGGTAACGGTTCGTTGAGTAGAGCTAAGAATTCTTCCTGGTTCGCGTTGATCAAGTGGTACAACTGCGGATTTTGACGCTGCAACTCGGCGAGCATCGGCTGTAAGATTTGCGGGTTTCCTTGGACCATGACGCGAATGGCTTGAAACTGCGGATTGTCGCGCAAAAAGTCCAACATGTGACCGTCTCCGTCGCCTCCTCCCTCCATGTCCGGAATACCCTCGGGGAACAAGTTCAACGCACCGCCTCCGATCGAAGCGGGGATCGCCGCCGCATCGGTGGATGCGGGCGGCTGTCCGACCGCGGTCTCCATCGCCTCCGCCGCTGGGGCCCTCGCCGCGGGCGCCCTCGCCGCGGGCGCCGCCGTCTCCGGTATACCGGTCAATAGGTACTCGACCGCGCGATCCGGATTATTGAACGCCGCTCGCAACGCCTTCATGACTTGATCGCGCTCGAATCCCATGGACATGATCTGCGTCACCGCTGCTTCCAGTTCCGCGCCCGAGACGAGCCCGGGTGCGCCCGCGGCTGACGCGGACGCCTCCGGCGCCTGCGCGTTCGCCGTTTCCGTCACCGGTGCGACCGACGTCGGCGCCACCTGTTGCTCCACCACAGGCGTCGGCGCCGCGGCCGCGGGCGGCGGCTTGGGCGGCGCCGCCGCCGGTGCGGGTTTCGGCTTGGGCGCCGCCTTCGGCTTTTGCACCATGACGACCACGAACGATTCCTCCGTCACCCCCGCCGATTCGAGCGTCGCGTCATCCGTCAACACCTTCCCCTTGTGCACCAACACGACGTTCTCTTCACCGCCGTACCCTTGCGATTCGCGCACTTTCGCCCTGACGGCGCCCACGTCCGCTGTCGCGTCCACATCCAGATCAAACCGTTGATTCGTCCTGCGCGCGCGTCGTCGTCCCGCGTCTCGTCTCGTCAGTCGCTCGCTCGAATCCCCACGCTCGCCCCACATCGTCTCACCGCCCGCCCGACCCCACGCGCACCGCCCACGCGCCTTCCCACCACCGTCCGCGCGCCTTCCCATTCGTCGCGTCTCAGCCTCAGCGTCCACGTCGCGTCGCTCGCGCGCACGCGCGCTCGCCGTCGCACGCACAGCGTCTTAAACGACACCTTCATCCTTCGTCGTCGTCTCGTCACCCTCGCGCGCTCGATCGTCGCGGAGTGTCGCCTCGAACTCGATCGTCCACGCGGTCGTCCCGCCGCCGTTTCTCTACGTGCGCGCACTCCTCGCCACACGGCGTCGCGCGCGCGACTCGACGCGACGTTCCCGCGCGCGTCATCGCACCATGACGGACGTTCACGCGCGCACGTACGACGAAGAGGTCGCCTTCGTCACCGAGGCGTCGCCCACCAAGCTCATCGTCGCCGAGGGATTCGTGCCCAACATGCGCGTGCCCGGGGAGGTGTACGTCAACGAGACGCTTCGGGAGCTCGTGTTGGGGGAATTGCGGGCGTATTGCGAGGCTGAGGGCGCGCGAGGGACCGGGTACTCGCCGGCGTTGAAACAGATCGCGAACGTGGCGGCGTTGCCGGGGGTGGTGCGGGCGTCGGTGGCGCTGCCGGATGTGCACAGCGGGTACGGGTTTGCCATCGGAAACGTGGCGGCGTTTGATTGCGGGGATGAGGATGCGATCGTGTCTCCGGGTGGTGTTGGATTCGATATAAATTGTGGCGTGCGGTTGTTGCGAACGAATCTCACCGAGGCGGAGGTGGGGCCGGTGAAGGAGGCGTTGGCGCAGTCGCTCTTCGACCACATTCCCGTCGGCGTGGGAAGTCGCGGAATCATTCCGACGTCTCCGGCGGCGTTGGAGGCGGCGTTGGAGATGGGAATGGATTGGAGTTTGCGCGAAGGGTACGCGTGGGCGGAGGATAAGGAACACACGGAGGAATACGGACGGATGTTGAACGCAGATCCGAGTAAAGTGAGCGCGAGGGCGAAGAAACGAGGCTTACCGCAAATGGGAACGCTCGGCGCGGGGAATCATTACGCGGAGATTCAGGTGGTGGATGAGATTTTCGACGAGTTCGCAGCGAAGAAGATGGGTATCGATCGCGTCGGGCAGATTTGTATCATGATTCACAGCGGGAGTCGAGGTTTAGGGCACCAGGTGGCGACGGACGCGCTCACCGCGATGGAACGCGCAATGGAGCGCGACGGCATAGAGGTGAACGATCGACAGTTGGCGTGTGCAAAGATTAACAGTCAGGAGGGTCAAGATTACCTCGCTGCGATGGCGTGCGCGGCAAACTACGCGTGGGTGAATCGTTCGAGCATGACGTTTTTGTGTAGACAGGCGTTCGCAAAAATGTTCGGCAAACCGCCCGACGAGTTGGACATGCACGTCGTCTACGACGTGTCGCACAATATCGCAAAGTTTGAGGAACACATGGTTGACGGGGAGGTGAAGACGCTCCTCGTCCACCGAAAAGGAAGCACGCGCGCGTTTCCACCGCACCACCCGCTCATTCCAGTCGATTATCAGTACACAGGACAACCGGTGTTGATCGGAGGCACGATGGGCACGTGCTCGTACATTCTCACCGGCACGGAGAAGGGCATGCGCGACACGTTTGGCTCGACGTGTCACGGCGCCGGTCGCGCGCGAAGTCGTAACAAATCCCGCCACGTCTTACAGTATGAGGACGTCCTCGCCAAGCTCAAGACGAAGGGCATCGCCATTCGTGTCGCGTCGCCGAAACTCGTCATGGAGGAGGCGCCGGAATCGTACAAGGACGTCACAGAGGTCGTCAACACGTGTCACGACGCCGGCATCTCCAAAAAGTGCGTCAAACTTCGTCCCATCGCCGTCGTCAAGGGTTAGATCCCGCGCGACGTCGAGTAGATTTTCAATAGCGATCGATTCCACGTAGCATTCGACTCGACGCTCACGCGTCCAACCGCGCCGTCAACCGCGCGCACGTCTCGACGACATCCACCGCGTCTTCCCGACTCCCACGCCCGATCGGTTCGCTCGACGTCGCGTCGCCTCTCGGTCTCGCGATCCCACTCGCGCGATCGACGTCCCATCCCATCGCTTCCAACGCGCGCGTCGCGTCGTCCTCGCTCATCGCCAGTCGCGCCGCCGCCGCCGCCGTCGGCAATCGACAGTACGTCTTCGCCATCTTCACCATCGCCGCGCGCCGCGTGCCCTCGACGCACGCGTCGCGCGTGCGTCCATCGTCGTCGCCTCGCCACTCGCGCGCGAGCACGCGCTCGATCGCACCGCCGTCGTCGTCGTTGAGAAGTTTTCCCAAGACGTCGCCCACGGCGTCGACATCATCATCATCATCGTCCTCGTCTTCGCCGTTCTCGCGCCCGTCGCGCGCGCGTTCGAAGGCGAACCGCGCGAGATCGACGTCCCCGTCGGCCAGGTGTCGCAGAGCGTCCAACGCGCGCGTCACCGGGCGCGCGTCACCGCGCATGAACGAATCCAACCGTCTTACCGCGGCACCGTGTGACGCACCGAGCCGATGCGCGCGGTGGCGGTGGCGTCCACGACGGGTCGCGTCGCGCGCGCGTCATCGTCCACCTCGTCCTCATCGTCCGCGTCCGCAACGACGCCGCGCGCGTCCGCGCGCCGCGCGCGTCTCGGATTCATCGCTTCGCTCGCGCTCGGTCTCGTCCCGGACCAAGATGTCGCGCGCGCGTCGACGAACGACGCCGTCGTCGCGGCGCTTCGACGCCGTGAATCATCGACGGGACTCGCGCGAGACGTCGACGAGGCGTCGCGCGCGCGCGCGCTCGCCCTCGCGGGGGACGTCGAGGGGGCGAGACGCGCGCTTCGGCAAGGACGACTAGCACAGGCGCGCGTCGACGCGCGCGCGCGAGGCGGGAAGACGTACGACGACGTCGTCGCCGCGCTCGACGCGTTCGACGACGCGTTACGAGCGAGAGAGGTCGGGCGAGAGGGTGAGGGTGAGATCGACGCGGTGCGAGAGACGTCGGACGCGCTCGCTCGCGCGCTCGAACGCGCGAACGAGCCGTAAACGGAACGGAAACCGCGCGTTCGTTCGTTCGTCGCGTGCGTGTGTAAGAGTAGTACGTACATATATTCTATCACGCGCGCTCTCGCGCTCTTCCGAGCGCCGGAGGGTGTGGGTCGTCGTCGCGCATCGAGACGGCGCGACACTCGCCGACGCGCGCTTTCGGGACGACACAACGATGCGCGCGCACACCCTCTCGAATCTCGTTCGCGCGCCTCGCGCGTGCCTCCGCGCGCGCCGGTCGACGACGCGATCGGTCGTCGCGCGCGCGTCGAACGATGACGCGCGCGCGTGCACGCGCCGCGCCGTGTTGGTGACGCCCGTCATCGCCACCATCCTCTCGCGCGCGAACGACGCGCGCGCGGGCGCGGGACCGCGCGTGCTCGTCGTCGGATCCACCGGCCAGACGGGGAAGTACGTCGTGGAGGAACTCGTGCGGAGCGGAAAGGCGGGCGAGGTGGTGGCGGGCGTGCGTTCGGCGGAGAAGGCGGCCAAGCTGGGCTTGGATTCGACGGCGGACGCGATTCTCGCCGACGTCGACGTCACCGCCGGAGCGGAAAAATTGGCGTCGCAGATGGATGGTTTCGATATCGTCGTCGTCGCCACCGGTTTCGTGCCGGGGAATCCGTTCAAGATGAACGCTGCCGCGCACGAGGTGGATAACTTGGGCGTGTGCGCCGTCGCCGACGCGGCGAAAAAGGCGGGCATCAAACGCGTCGTCTTGATTTCGTCCATTCTCACCAACGGTCCGGGGATGGGAGCGGAGAACACGCCGGGATACAAGATCACGAACGCGTTCGGGAAGGTTTTGGAGGAGAAGCTCGTCGGTGAGAATTACCTTCGCGACTCGGGCGTGCGGTACACCATCGTGCGTCCGGCAGGCCTGAAGAGTGACGAACCGAAATCTCCCCTCGTGCTCACGGGCGAGGACGTGATGACGTCCGGAGAGATTTCTCGTCAACTCGTCGCCAAGGTGATGGCGTACGCCGCGTTCGACCCGAAGTGCGAGGGGAAAGTGATTGAAATCGCCGAGAGCGGTTCCTTCACCGGCGACGACCCGACTGAGGGGAAGACGCTCGCGCTCGATTCCGATCCCAACGCGTGGTTCGCGTGAGCGCTCGAATGTAATATTTAAAGAAGCCGCATCGCCTCACGCGCTCGCTCGTGCCCACTCGCGACGCCGCTCGGCGCCGTCCCGAGCGCTCTTCGAGGCTTCGCCGCGCTCGCGACTTCAGTCGCCAGCGCGCGCTTCCCGCGAGACGCGCACGCGAGCGACGTCGACACCGTCCAACGAGACGCACGCGTTCGCGTCCGCGCGCGCGTCGTCCACCGTCATGGCGCCCGTCGAACGCGGCGGCAAGTCGAATCCCCCGTCGTTAGAAGATTTAGTCGGCGCGCGTCGCGACGCCGCCAACGCCGTCGTTCGACCGACGTTCGTCTCCAAGGAGGACCGCGCCAAGGCTGCGATCGCTCGTCGCGAGGCTGAGGTCGCGGCGCAGCGCGCTCGCGCCGAGGAGGCTCGAAAAGCAGCCGCGCCTCCACCGCCTCCGCCGTCGTCGAGCGCGTCGGCGCGCGCGCCGAGTCGGTTCGCGCCGTCGCGAGACGGACGCGACGGCGGCGGCAGGTACGGCGGGTACGGCAAGAAGCGGCGCGGTGACGATCGGCGTCGAGGGCAGGACGCGCGCGGGGGCGCGAGGGAGGATGAGATGGACGAGCGCGCGCGCGAATTGGAGATGCTCAAGAGACAATACATGGGCGGCGGCGACGGGAGGACAAAGACGAAACCGGCGAATCGGGGCAAGTTTGTGTTCGATTGGAACAAGGACGAGGACACATCGCGTGATTTGAATCCTTTGTACGATAAACCGCACGAGGTGGCGCCGATGTTTGGTCGAGGGATGCTCGCGGGAATGGATCGAAGGGAACAGGCGCGCTCAAACGCGGGACGCGAGCGAGAGCTCATCATGAAATCTAGAAAGGATTCCGGCATCAAGGACGCGGCGAAGGACGTGGAGAAGATGGAAGCCGATCGCGAGCGTCGACGCAAGGAGTCGGACGAGCGCGCGCACAAGAGAGCGTTGAAGGAACACTGGAGCGACAAGGCATTGGAGGACATGACGGAGCGCGATTGGCGCATTTTCCGCGAAGACTTTAGCATCACGTACAAGGGTGGTCGTTTGCCTCTGCCCATGCGCGCGTGGAACGAGTGCGCGGCGTTGCCTAATGAAATATTGCGCGCGATCGCCAAGGTTGGATACGAGAAGCCTTCGCCGATTCAGATGGCGAGCATTCCCATCGGTTTGTTGAAGCGAGACGTCATCGGTATCGCCGAGACGGGTTCCGGTAAGACGTGCGCCTTCGTCGTGCCGATGTTGGCGCACATCATGCAACTACCGAAGATGACGGACGAAATCGCCGCGCTCGGGCCGTATGCGCTCATCATGGCGCCGACTCGAGAATTGGCGCAGCAAATCGAGGAGGAGACGCTCAAGTTCGCGCAATATTTAGATTACCGCGTCGGACTCGTCGTCGGCGGTCAATCGATAGAGGATCAAGGCTTCAAGCTTCGAAAGGGCGTGGAGATTTTAGTCGGTACACCGGGTCGTATCATAGATGTCATCGATAGGCGGTACACGGTGCTCGGACAGTGCAACTACATCGTTCTCGACGAGGCGGATCGAATGATCGACATGGGTTTCGAGCCGCAAGTCGTGGCGGTGATGGAAGCCATGGGTCACGGTAATCTGAAACCCGTCGACGAGGCCGAAGAGCTCGACGGTCAAGCACTTGAGAGTGGTGAGGGCACCATCGTGTCCAAATATCGCACCACGTACATGTTCTCCGCCACGATGCCTCCGAGCGTCGAGCGCTTGGCGAGAAGTTACTTACGCAACCCGGCGGTGGTGACCATCGGCAGCGCCGGTAAGACGAGCGATTTGATCAAGCAAGAGGTTCTGTGGGTGTCCAAGAACGAACGAGATTCAAAGTTCGAGCTCGTGTTGTCTCGCCACCCCAACACGCAAGCCATCGTCTTCGTCAACGCCAAGCGTTCTGTCGACGCCGTGGCCAATCTGTGCTACCGTCTCGGGTACTCGTGCGCGTCCATCCACGGCGGTAAGTCACAAGACCAGCGTGAAGAGTCCTTGCGTGGATTCAAAGCTGGTGATTTCGACATTCTCGTCGCCACCGACGTCGCCGGTCGCGGTATCGACGTGAAAAACATCGATCTCGTCGTCAACTACGAGTTGCCGCACACCATCGAAAACTACACGCACCGCATCGGGCGCACGGGTCGCGGCGGACGCAAGGGCACCGCCGTGAGTTTCCTCACCTCGGACGATCGAGACATCATGTACGAACTCAAACAATTACTCATCGAGAGTAAAAACGTCGTCCCCGACGCGTTGGCCAACCACGAAGCCGCGCGCGTCAAGCCGCAACGCGACGACCGCGGTCGCCGCATGACGCGCGAAGACATTCGAGGCATAAGCGACATCATTCATTGAAACTACACTACAAAACTACTAGGCACTACGAACGAACGACACGTCCCATCACGCCTCCTCCTTCTCTTCACCCCCGGCGTCCAAAGCGTCCACCGCGTCCGGCGCCTTCAACGCCGGTCCGCCGAGTCCTCCTCCTCCGCCGCCGCCGCCCTCCTCCGCGACGACGTCCCAAATCCGCTTCATGCTCCCGTTGATTCGCTCCTCCACCCCTCGATCTCGTCCCTTCCACGTCAACACCCCGTACGCATCCCCCGACCGTCCGCTCGCCCGCGTCTTGATCCTCGTCAACCGCCAATACGTCTCCGGATACACCGTCGGGCGCGCGCGCCAACTCGCCCTCGTGAACGCGCGCCCGATCCCACGACCCTCGAGCGCGCTCGAGAGTTCGAACAAGTTCGGGTTCGGTCGCGTCGCCCCGCGCTCGACGAGCGCGCGGGAGACCGCTCGCGCCGCGCTTTCCATCGCCTCGCGCATCGTCCGTCGCGTGACGCCCGTCGTGTGACGCACGTCGTCGTGTGACGCGCGCGGCCGTCGCGAACGCGAGAAGGGATGAATGAATGCGTGCGTGCGTCGTGACCCATCACTTTTACCACACCATCCACAGACCGATTCTGTGTGTTCCGAAATCGCGGTTTACGACCCCTGGGATTGTAGCTCAATTGGTAGAGCGCGCGCTTTGCATGCGCGAGGTACCGAGATCGAAACTTGGCAGTTCCACTTTTTTTTGGACTAACTATGCGTGCGTGTGTGAGAGTGCGCGTACGTATCCATAATGTGCTCACTAAATCGGACACGGAGTGCGTACACACACCGTCTGTGTACCTATCACCATCCTCGACGCGTCGCCCCCCGCCGCCGCGCGCGCGCGCGCTTTTCGACGACGACGACGACGACGGATGGCGCGCCGCGGTGGAGCCGCACACTGTCGACGCGCGCGCGTCCGCGGTCCCGCGCGTCGTCGTCACACGTCGTCGTCTCCGTCGCGCGCATCCGTCGGTCCGTCGTTCGTGCCGTTCGATTCGCGCCAACGATTCGATGCGCGTCCCCGTCGTGACGTCGTCGTCGGCGTTGAACTCGAGGCGCGCCGCGTGTTCGTCGATGATGACGACGATGACGACGGTGAGGACGACGGCGCGTGGATGCGCGCGTGGATGCGCGCGCGTGGATGCGTGCGACGTCGCGCGCGGACGATCGTCGCGGGTGCGCGTCGCGCGCGCGGTCGGGACGGCGCGTGGAGGTTCGCGTTCTTATCCGACGCGGCGCGCGCGACCGGGACGGGGACGGGGACCGGGGACGCGACGCGACGCGGTGGGGGTGAATAACGATTCCTCGTCCTCGTCCTCGTCCTCGTCCTCGTCGAGAGCGCGTGGGTTCGCGGCGTCGGCGCGCGAGGGCGGGGTGGAGGAGGGTGAGACGGAGATTTGGGGCGGGCAGAGAAACGCGAGCGAGACGAAGACGCCGAGACGCAAGGCGAGGACGAGAGCCGAGCGAGAGGCGAGCGCCGAGTCGTATGAATGGAGCGCGTGGGCGTCGTCGTGCGGTGTGACGAGCATCGCGATTACGGCGACGTATTTTAGAATCTTACGCGAGGTGGACGTGAACGGTGGCGTGTTTCCGGTGGCGGAGCTCGTGGCGCAGCTCGCGCTCATCGCCGGCGCCGCCGTCGGGATGGAATTTTACGCCAGGTACGCGCACAAGCATCTCTGGCACGGTCCGTGGTGGAGCATGACGAGTAAATATCGACGCGAGTGGAACAGACCCATCTGGTTGTTGCACGAATCGCATCACTTACCGCGCGAGGGTGCGTTCGAGGCGAACGACGTCTTCGCCTTGGTCAACGGCGTCCCGGCGTTCGCGCTCTGCGCCTTTGGCTTCTTCAACCCTGGCGTCTTCGGTGGGTTGTGTTTCGGCGCCGGTTTGGGCATCACGCTCTACGGTATCGCGTACATGTACGTCCACGACGGCTTAGTGCACAAACGATTCCCCACCGGGCCGCTCGGAAAGCTTCCGCTGATGCGTAAAATCGCCGCCGGGCACACGATTCATCACACCGAAGCCTTCGAGGGCGTTCCCTGGGGGTTATTTCTCGGCATTCAAGAGCTCGAGGCCGTCGAGGGCGGGATCGAGGAATTAAACAAAGTCGTCGCCGCCGCCGAACGCAAGGAACAACGCGACGAGGAGATGGCTGACAAGCGCGAAACCGTCGGTCTCGTCACCCAAGGCGCGCACATTCCGTCTGAAAAGGAAGCGCCGGCGTGTAAACTTCCCGACGCGCCGGCGTAGGCACGGACCGAGGCGTTCACCACGCCATCGATTCGTATTCTGTACACTCGCACTATATTCTTTAGCGCTCGAACGACGACGCACGCGTTCATTTGTAACGACAGTTCGCGCGCGCGCACCGCCGCCCGCTCCGTCGCCGCGTCGCCGCGTCGCGCGTCCTCGTCAGCATACCCTCTCCCTCTCGCAAGATGCGCGGCGTGCCGGTCGTCACACGCGCGCGCGCGACGCACGCGACCGCACACACGCGCACACACACGATCGATATGTCGTTCACCGTCGCGACGGCGACGACGCGCGTGGTGCGCGCGACGAAACCCCGCGCGCCGCGCGCAAATGCGACCGCGGCGTCCCGTCGGGTGAACGGAAGACGCGTCGTCGCGCGCGCGACGACGCGCGAGGGCGACGCGAAAACGCGTCGAGAGGCGCTCAAAACGTCGATTGGATTTCTCACGGGCGCGCTCGCGACGGTGGCGCTCGACGCGCGCGCCAAGGATGACGACGATGATAAGTCGTACGCCGGCAAGTTGAGCGCGCGCGACGCGAGACGGGCGGAGATTCTCGCCGCGGCGCGAGCCAAGGCGCAGGCGCAGGCGGCGTCCCCGGCGCCGGCGAGCGATGATCCGAAGAACGCAGACATGTTCATGACGGAGGATCCTGGGCGAGGCGGTGGACCGGACGCGCCGAACACGGCGCAGTGAGCGCGCGGGCTTTCGTTTTCGATGCTCGTTCGTTCGTTCGTTCGTTCGTTCGTTCGTTCGATTTGTTCTACACTCGAATCATGGTGTCACAGGCGTTCGTACTGTACATCGGTTTTGTATTCTCACTACGTATATGTTTTCGAATCATCGTCGTTCGTCGTCAGCGGCGGCGGCGTTCACGTCTCGGTCTTTCGCTTTTTTGCCGCGGCAAACATGGACGCGATGGAGCCCGCATCCTTCTCAACGGCCCGTTTCACCTTTTTGGACGCATCTTCGCCGGCATAATCCGCGACATTCATCCGCGTCGTCACTGGATGCCACGCGAACACCCCCGCGAGCGTTTTCGCCGTCTTGGTCGACGCCACGCCGCGCCAGTCTCCAAACATCCACGCGTCAAAGTCATCATCCATCGAGAGTACCAACGGTTGTCGATCGTGTAACCACTCGAGATCACCGTTTGTGCTGCTCGTCGTCACGATCACCGCCTCCTCCTTCGTGATATCCATCTCGTCCTCGTCCGCGTCGATTTTCCTGTCAAACACGCCCGCCAGCGCCATCGGCGCGCCGTCCGCGCGTCTCACCAAGTACGGTTGTTTCACCGCTCGACCTCTCGGGCCCTCTTCTCGCCACTCGTAGAACCCATCGACGTACACCACGCACCGCCGATCGTCGCGTTCGGCCAATCTCGCGAATTGCGGAACGTCGCCGCCGAGTCCCTCGACGCGCGCGTTGTACGTTCTCGGAATCCACCCGCCCTCCTCGCTCTCCACCTCGACGCCCTCCGATCCGCGAGACGCGCGCGCGCGAAGAGGCACGCCCCACACCATGGACGTCAGCGTTAACGTCTCGCGCGCGTCACCGCTCGACCCCGTCTCGCGTTCGTCTCGCGTCATCGTCGCCTTCACCATCGTCTTCATCGTCTTCGCGCGAACGACCGATACCGACGACCCCGGGGAGACGTTGCGTCGACCTCCCGCGACGTCGCGCGTCTCGGACGATGACGCGTGTCTCTCGACGCGCGACGCGCGCGCGACGTCGTCGATGGACGCGCACGCGTTGATGCGGCCGCACATCTCGACGTCTCGGACGTCGAGCAGTGCCGGCTTTCCGCGCGCGCGTCGTCCGCAGACGTCGACATGGCGACCGCGGTCGAGCGCGCGCGCGCGTCTCGGACGACGCGCGCGACGGTCGCGTCGGTGACGCGCGCGCGCGTGTCGTCTCGAGGGCGCGCGCACCGCGCGCCGAGAGCGCGCGCGGTGAGAGAGGGCGGTTTCGTCGCGCTCGAGGGCGACGCCGCGCACCTGCCGCATCCGCACAGCGACCACGTGCGCGTGGATATGTACGTAGCGACGCTGCGGTGTCACGACCGGGATGTGCGTTTGGTGCTGCCGGAGAGCGAAGACGTCGTCGTGGACGTGTACAGCGCGTTGGGGAGACCGAACGATGACCCGCACTGGGCGGACCTGTGGCACGGCGGCGCGGCGCTCGCGTCGGATATTTTCGCTCGGCCCGAGCTCGTGCGCGGGAAGCGGGTGATAGATTTAGGGTGTGGATTAGGGATCGCTGGGATCGCGGCGGCGATGGTGGGGGCGAGGGAGGTGGTGATGACGGATAGGGAGGAGCGAGCGTTGTGGTGCGCGTTGGCGGGGTGCAAGGCGAACGGCGTGCGAGACGTGCGAGAGATGCCGCGAGAGTGGAATTTCCCGGACGATGTCGAGTTGCCGAAAATCCCTTCGTTTGATGACGTCGAGGACGCGGCGTCGCCGTGCGTCGTGTCCGCGGCCAAGGTGGATTGGTTTGAACCGGAGAAGGCTCCGACGGGTTTCGACGTCGTCCTCGCGTGCGACGTCTTGTACACGCCGGACGCCGTGGACGCGATCGCGACGCTCGTGTTGCGTCTGTTCGACGGTAACGCGAACGACGGTGACGGGACGTTTCTTCTCGCGGATCCTCCGGGGAGGTTTCCGAAGAATCACGCGAGATTTATGTCGCTCATGGAGGATCCGTCTCGCCTTCCAGGCTTCGCCGGCGGCAACCGCCGGCGTTCCATCGTGAGCGTCACGTCATCGATCGAGGAGTGTTTGAACTTGGAACAAAAGACGATGGCCGTGAAACTGTCCAACTACGACATCGTGGGTGACAGGTGAGCACTTCGGGGTGTAGTTTGGCGACGCCTGCGGCGGCGCGCCAAAGCTTTTTGCGCGCGCGTTGTAATAGACTGTATCGTTTAGATAATCGGGAGTAATTCGTAGTCGAAGGAATAAATGTTCGATTACAATTCTTCTACATCACTTCCTTCGGAACGTTGCCGATATTTTCCTTAAATCGACACTCACTCGCCGCACACTCTCCTAAACTAAAATCGTCGTCGCCAACCGCGCCGAAGTCGACCCTTTACTCGTGGTCGACAACTTCGGTGCCGAGACCCTTGAATCCGTTCGGAGTGTCAACAACGGTGACGTAGGAGTAGAGGTCTTCGTCCGCGTCCTTGTTGTCGTTGTGCTTGCGCGAGATGCGCACGCGAATGCGCTTCGGGACCTGTGTCGGTACGCGCGCGCCTTTGTCAGTCTCTAGGGTCCACAGGTACTCGAGCATCTTTCCACTCAGCACGCGCGCGCGAGCATCGATCGAGCGCGTCGTCGCGCGAAACGTACGTTACGAATACCCTTGCTCCACACCGCCTTGTTAAGCTTGACGTCGATGCGCACATCGGACGTCTTCATCGTCTTTTGCGCGAACTTCTTAATCTGCGTGTCGCGAAAGACGTCTCGAGGTTAGTCCATCGTTCACGCCGTGTCCCGCGTCTAACGACGCTCCACGCCGGAAATATCGCGACAGACAGACGAAACACGTTTGTCGCCACCATCTATCGCGCGCGTCCGCCCTCGCGCGTCCAATCCTCGCCCCCACGCGCCCACGCGCCGTCACCGCGATTAGGGCTCAGGGTCCGATCGCTCGCGTTCGCTCGTACGCACCGCCGCGACCGCTCTCGGCGCGCGCTTCTTGAAGGTGACGCCCGTGATGGCCTTGCCCAAGTTAATGGTGTAGTCGCGGGTGATCACGTCCGCGGGCTTAGATTCGCGTCCCATGGTTCGTCGTGCGTCGCAAAGAGGCGGAGACGATCCGCCCGACCGCGCGCTCGAGGGCTCGCGTCGGGGCGGACGAGGCGTGGACGGAACGGAGGGACTCGTCGGGGGGTCGCGACCGGCGAACGATCGGATTTGGTGACGTGATGGGCTTTGTGAGCGCCGTCTACGACTGTGATTTTTTTCTAGGCTAACTGGTGCTACACTAGTGTGTCTTGAGTCCGAATCAAGGATTCCCCGCGTCGGCGCCGGCGTCGCTCTCGGGTTCGCTCTCCGGACGCGCGTGGCGCTCGGCGAGCGATAACGCGCGATCGTCCTCGAGGAGTTCCTCGTCGGATTCGCCATCTGAACACGCGAGCGCGGCGCGCGGTTTCGCGGTGGTGGTCGGACCGGCGGTCGCGTCGCCGCCGTCCGAGTCGGAGTCGGAGTCGCCTTCGCCCGTCTTCTCGGGAACGTCGGCGGGAGGAATGAACCCGCTCGCGAGGCGACACGACGTCGTCGTGCCGTCGCTGTCGATCATGATCAGTAATCGATCGATCTCGTCCGCGTCGGTCTCCGTCTTTACGCGAGGCCACGGCCACGGTTCTGGCGCTGCGCGAGAGGCGGCGTCAGTCGTCGGCGTCTCTTTCTCTCGCTCGTCGCGTCGAATCGAAATCGTCTATCGACGTACCTCTCGCGTGTGTTAAAACATCAAACATCACCGGTGTCGCGCACGCCCGCGTCACGGCGAACGGTACCGCCACCGTGCGCGTCCTCGCCTTTCTCGGCGTATCTTTTCTCCGCTCCTTCGGCGTCGCCGTCGGGTCGCAGAGCAAGTAAATGTACCCACCCTCGTCCTCGCTCGCGCGTCTCGGCGCGATGTCTCTCCACAGACCGCTTCGCATGAGCGAGACGTACGCGCCGTACGCGTCCGCGACGTCCGCGAGGGCGCCGGATCGCGCGAGCGCGCGTCGAGACTCGACGAGGCGCGCATTCGCACCCTCGTCGGCGGCGCTTCGAGTCGTCGACGCGAGTGACGCGTCGTCGGAGGCGTCGCGCGCGCGCATCGCGGCCTCGAACGCGTCGTACGCCATCGTCTCCTCGACGACTTCGCTCGACATGACGATCGACGAGACGAAAAGTGGCGTCCGAGGGATGCGTGTCGTCGCCGAGCGAGCTCAAACTACTACAACGCTACCGCTATTCACTTCTTACCCATCGCCGCCATTTTTTTGCGAATGAAAGCCGCTTTCAATTTTTCGCGTCTCGCGGCGTCCTCCTCGTCGCGTCGTCGCTTGGCGTCTTCGGCGGCGTCTCGCTCGCGCTCCGTCTGGCGCTCGATGTCGAAGACGACGCGTCTCGCCTCGGCGGCTGCGGCGGCGTCTCGCTCCTCCCTTTCTAATTCTTCTTCCCACTCCCGTCGCTCGAGCTCGCGGCGCATGTCGTTGGATATCATATCCCCGCGTCGAATCTGACGCTCGTAAATCGGTGCGTCGTGGTCGTCGCGGTTGTCGTCGGTGGCGGCGCGTTTGGCGCCGAAATCGACGTCGTACGCGTCGCCGTCCTCGAACGCCAACTCTCCGCTCGACAATCTCTCGTACAGCGCCGCCTTACGCTCGAGCGCGCCTCGCACACCCTTGGACGATCGATCGATCCTCTCTGAGACGTCACGCGCCGCGCGCGCGTCCACGCCCGCGTTTCTCTTCGCGCGCGCGTCGTCGCCGTCCGCCTTCCTCTTCCCGACCCGTCTCACGCCCTGCGCGAGCACGAGCGCCCCCCTCGGTCGATCACCGCCGTCATTCGCGCGCGACGTCGACGCGCCCGCCCCGCTCGCGCGCGCGCGCGCCGTTCGCGCGCGCTCGCGTTCGCTCAACACCGTCGCGCGCAAGCGAACCAAACTCTTCTCATTCACGTTTTCGATCGCGCGCGCCGCGCGCGGGAGCGCGGACGACCCGGCGCGCCATCCGTAATCCACCGCGTTCGCCCCTCGCGGCACGTGCTCGTCCCGCGTCGCGTCCATGCCGTCGTCGCGTCGCGAGGTGCCGACCCAGACTCGACTCGACTCGACCATCACTCGCCGACACGCACCATGCGCCACCTCCCGCGTCGCGCGCTCCGTCGCGCGTCGTCGTCGTCGACGTACGCGTTCGCGTGCGTCCTCCATCTCGCGTGTCTCGCGTTCGCGCGCGCCGACGCGCCCAGGTACGCTCGAACGTCGTCATCATCGTCTCCGCTGACTCGACACCCGCACCGTTGACCGACGCATCGCGCGTCGCTCTCTCACTCTCGCGCGCTCTCGCACCGTCGACTGACGCCTTGCGACGGATTCTCGCGACGGTTTCTCCCAGATCGCGCGCGATTCGCACCGACGCCTTCAGACTCGGGTTCGGGTCGTGTAACAAGGACACGCACGACATGTCGCTGTGGGACGACGTGGCGCGCGGCGAGTACGACGCGTTCGTGTGGTTGGGCGACGCGGTGTACGCAGATGAGCGCGTGAAAGTGGGGTTTGGACGCAGTGAACGGGTGTATAAGGGTGAAGAGGCGCACGCACGCGCGTACGCGCGCGTCAAGGCGCATCCGGGGTACGCGCGCGTGCGCGCGACGGCGGACGTCGAGGGCACGTGGGACGATCACGATTACGGATTTAATAACGCCGGGAAGCACTGGTCGTCGAAAGAGTTCGCTCGAGAGGCGTTTTTGGATTTTTTAGACGAACCGAGGGACAGCGAGCGACGTGTGAGGGACGGAGGGATTTGGGATTCGGTGGATTACGTGTCGCCCAACGGACGCCGCGCGCGATTGATTTTGTTGGATTTGCGGTGGGATTTAGAGGAATCCGACGAGAAGAGCGGAGGCGTGCTGATGAGCGAAAAACAGTGGACGTGGTTCGAAGAACAATTGCGCGCCGAGCCGAGGCCCGAAGTGACGATAATCGGGTCCGGGATACAAGTCTTAGAGGCGCCCCACTTGTTGTGGCGACCGCTCGCGTTTCTCGGCGAATTCGCACGAGGCATCTCTGAGGGATTGGAGAATTGGTCTCGAATGCCTCACGAGAAGCGTCGTCTGTTCAAGACGATCGAGCGACACGGGGCAAACGTGATGTTCATCTCTGGAGACGTCCATCACGGTCAGATATCCGTCGCGCCGTCGGGATGTCACCTGCCGTACAAGACGATCGACGCGACGTCGAGCGGCTTGACGCACACGCCGTTTCGAGACGCGAAACCGTGGCCTTTGGGTTTGATCATGAAAGCAATCACGCCGTCCCACTTCAGAAAATGGATCTTGCCGTCGCACGATCGATGGACCGATATCAATTACGGCGAGGTGGAGATCGATTGGGACGCCGGCGCCGTCGCGGTGCGCATAAAGGGACCGGGGGGCGCGACGGTGCTCGAAGAGTCGATGTTGTTGTCCGAATTCAACGAGACCGAGCCGGCGTTTGATCGCGATCAGGAGGGGTGTAACGCCATCTTGGACATGACGCCAAACATGCGCGCGTTCACCATGATCAGGTTCTTCTCGTGGCTTTTATCCGTGTACGTGGCGCAGACGCTCGGACCCATCGTCACGTTGGCGTGGGCGTACCGCGCGTTGACTCGACGCTGCGCACCGCACGCGAAGAAGGAGTGAGCGATGCGATTGTGATGTTGATGATGTTGATGATGTAATACAAGAAAGAATGGATCAATTCACTACAACTTACTCCGAGCTTTATCCGCCGTGAGCGCTCGCACGTCGCCTCTTCGCACGTCCCATCCTGCCGCCGTCGATCCGGGCGCGAGTAACCTCGGCGGTTCAACCTCCGGGTTACACCTATACTTGACGAAATCTTCATCGGTCGCGCCTCTCGCACGTAAATACTCGTCGTCGATGAGCGTCTGTCCCGTCGTCTGCGGATCGCAACACAAGTGCACGACGCAATCCGCCAAAATATCCGCCTTTCTCCAGTTATCGCGCTCGCCGAGTTGAAAATTCTCGCTCGCCGAGCTCTCGACGATCGTCGCCGGCCACAACGCGTTCCCAGTGATGCCGAATCGCTCCCCTTCCGCCGCGGCGCCGAGCGCCACCATGCTCATCCCGCACTTGGACATGTAATACGCCGTCTTTGTCTCGTATTCGCGATACGACGTCGGCAACGGCGGTCCCATCGAAATCACGCGTCCGTATCCTCCTCTCTTCATCCATCGCACGCACTCGCGCGTCATCACGAACGCCCCTCTCGCGTTCACGCCCTGAATCAAATCATACTTTTTCGTCGGCGTGTCCACCATGTCTTGCCACCATAGCGCCGACGCGTTGTTGATTAAAATGTCCACCCTGCCGTACGTCTTCACCGTCGCCTCCACGCACGCGACGACGGAGCGCTCGTCCAAGAGATTCATGACGCACGCCAACGCCTTGGCGCCGTGCGTCGCCACCGCGTCGCACTCGTCGGCGACGGCGCGGACGCTTCCCGGAAGAGTGGTCGACGTCGACGTGTGCGCCGTCTTGGCTGCGCACACGACGTTGACGCCGAGACGCGCGAGCGCGAGGGCGCAGGCTCGACCGATGCCGCGCGACGCACCGGTGACGACGGCGACGCGACCGATGAGGTCGTCGGCGCGCGGAGGTTCGAGCGGCATGGCGCGCGGGCGGGACGACGCGGCGCGATGTGATGACGCACGTCGATTGGGCTCGCGGGCGGCAGAGTCGCGCGCGCGCGCGACTGGGGCGCGAGCGGCGACGGGGCGCTCGGGAGCGCGGTCATGGTCGCGCCGAACCTCCGCGCACGAGCGAGCGACGCGTCGGCTGCGACGAGAGGGGCGGTGATTCATCTCTGCGTGCTTCGAGCTCGAAGATGTTTGGCGACGACGGCGAGCGGACGCGCGCGATTGGTCGTCGTCGACGACCGCGGGGGCGTGATTCGGGACGATGTCGTCGTCGCGCTCGATGCCGGCGCCGGAGACGCGGGCGAGCGGGGGGAGAAGAGGGCGAGACGCCGCCCGCCGTATTGGTCGGCGGCGAGAACGCGCGACGGCGTGGCGCTCATCGGGACGAGCGGAAATTACGTGCTCGAGTGCGCGTACGACGTCGAGGCGGGGGAGCGCGATTGGTTTCGAATCGTCGGTGACGAAGCCCTGGGGCCGCACACGGGGTACGTACGCGATATCGTCGCAACGAGTGACGGGAGAAGCGCGTGGAGCTGCGCGTGCAACTTTGCGCCGCGATGGAATGCGAGCGGCGATGGGGAGACGTTCGCGCCGACGAGCGCGCGTGATACGCTCGAACTCTTCACGGGTGATATTCTAAGTCTCGCCATCAGTGAGTTTGAGGGCGTGTTCGTGTTTTGCGGCGTCGCTGACGGTACGATTCGCGCCTTTGACGCGACGAGCTCGCCGCCGACGGACATGGGCGTGGTTGGAGGCGCGTCGGCGACGTTCAGAGGCCGCGTTGCGGCTCTGTGCGTCGTCGATGACAAGCTTCTCGTCAGTGGAAGTCACGATGGACGCGTCGTCGTGCACGACGCGCGCGTTCCGAGCGCGCCAAAAATAGCCGAAGCCGAGGCGTTACCAGGAAAAGTACACGACGTGTGCGCGCTCGAGGACGGTCGCATCCTCGTCGCCGGTGAATTCGGTCTCGTGACGTACGAAAACGCGCACGGGCGCGATGGACGACTCTTCATCGCCGACGACGCGTTCGGGGGCGTTCGAGACGGCGTGAGAGCGCTCGCGCGCGATGAATCGCTAGTCTTCGTCGGCACCGCGTCTGGGGACGTGTTCGCGCTCGACACGGCGTAGAGTAGAAATAGGCATTACGATTAGTATCACAGTAGGAATAGTTGTAGCGCACCGCGCGCACGCATCGGTCTACAACATCCGAACGATGGCGTCGACGATTTCCTCCGCCGGCGGCGTGAAGAAGTGATCTCTCCGCTCGCAGAGCGTCTCCCTCGCGCGCAGTTTCACCGCCAGTGCCCGCTGCATCTCCGCCGGTACGAGCGAATCTCGCATGCCTATCACGCACTCCACCCTCCCACCGCAATTCTCGTGAATCTTCTCGTAATCAAACGCATCCGGCCCAAAGTACCCGCTCGCGCGTTCGTTTTCGTCTCCCAAGTCGTCGTCGTACCCAGCCACGAGCACGATCCCTCGAAGCGCGTTTCGCTCCGCCACGCGCATCGCGCACACCGCACCCGATGAATGACCAACGACGATGGACGACGCGTCGCATCGAAGCTCCCGCTCGACGTGCGGCACCCACACGCGTCGTCGACACACGTGCGGGTCCGGCATGGCGGGACTCGTCAGGCGGACGTCGGCGACGATGCCGCGGTCGACGAGCGCGCGCTCGAGCCAGTGATAGTAGTTACACTCCCTCGTCGGCGCGCATCCGCTTCCTGGGAGCACGATGACGTTCATGGACGCGCGCGACGGGCGCGGGGACGCCGTGTCGAAAAGTAACGAACTTTTTTGGGATTTTTCTCTGGCGACGCGTGCGCTCCTTCGCGGGCGAATGAATGACGTTAAAATGGTTCGAGGGACGTGGCTATCGTCGTGATCGGTGGTGTCTGGGGTAGGTTCGTTCGTGGAGGACGCTCACTCCATCGGGGCGACGTTTTCGTCGCCGTATAGCCTGGTGGAAGACTTGGAGTGCTTGCGAACAATCGGCGAGAGGGTGACGGGCTCGCCGGAGGAAATTTGTCGAAAGACTTCGGCGGTGACGGCGTTGACGTCGACCTCGGCGCCGTGTTTTTGAATCTGCGCCAATAAATCTTGGAGTTGCGTCATCGATAATCCCGACGTTTCCGAAGAGGAAGACGAGGACGCGGGCTCAGCGAAGGGGCGCAAGAATTTGTGTGCGAGGATTTCCTTCACCGAGATGCGATTTCTCGGGTCTCGCTCGAGGCATCGAGACATCAGATCGACGAGGGCGTGATTTTCGTTCGGCAGAGGTGGAAACACGATCTTGTGCCTCGGATCGGTGATGGCGTGGAGCTTTTGAATCGTCCCCGTGATCTTGCTGAACGGCGTGTGTCCGTACACCATTTGGTACAGGATGCACCCGAGACTCCAAATGTCGCTCGCGCGTCCAACCTTCATCGGACCGCCGAGCGCGGACGCTTGTCCGTTCAAGATGGCCTCCGGGGACATGTAGTTGATGGTGCCGACTTGGTGATCACGGAGAATGTTGGTGTGATCCGGCGCTTGCTCCGTGTGAATCGCCCGCGCAATGCCGAAATCGATCAACTTGAGCGCGCCCTCCACGAATAAAAAGTTGGCCGGTTTCAAATCGCTGTGCACGATGCGTTCCTCGTGAATCGTGTTCACGGCTTCGACCATTTGCTCGAAATAGAGCCGCAAAAAGTTATCGTCGATCACGCCTCCGTGACTCTGACGCTGCTTCTCGCGTTTCGCGAGCATGTGCGCGAGATCAATCTCGCCGAACTCGAGCACCATGAAGATGAGCTTCTCGTTCGGACAAACCTCGGCGTCGACGAGCTGAATGATGTTATCTCTTCCACGCAACGTCTTGAGAAGTTTGATCTCGTCGATAAATCCAGCGACGGTTTCCGTCTCCTTACCGTCCAAGCGAATGCGTTTCAGAGCCAAAATCTTACGCTTGGGCGAGACGACTTTGAACACTTTGCACGTGCCGCCTTGACCGACGCACTCCAACTTGGTGTACTTGACGCCGTTCACGATGACTCTGTTTTCATCCTCTCGCGTGTACTTGTTCGCGCTTGCCGTCGCCGATCCACTCTCGGCGCGCCGATCGCCCGCGGCGGTAGGTGTGTGCTCAGTCGCGTGATGCCGGGACGGAGGCGCCTTGGGCGGATCCATCGACGCGTGCTCCGCAACCGGAGTTCGCTCGGATCTCGACGGTCTCGACGCGCTCAGCGCGCTGTACTTTTCCTTGGCGTCCGCGAGACGACTTCGAAGCGTCACCGTGGCCTCCAAAGCGCTCTGAGGCGGCGGCGGCGGCATCGAGTTTTCAGTCTTGTCGCCTCCTCGAACGCCGCCGGTGCGCGCGCTGTGATAACTACTGACGCTTCCGGGTATGGTGGTGGAGGACGTCACGTAATGCGTGTTCGGCTGGTACGCGGGCGCGGGTGGCGCGGGTGCCGTAAATTTCGCCGTCGGCGTCGCTTGCATGTTGGCCAAGGCGGCGGCGCGCTGCGATAAATTTCGAGGCGTCGACGCCACCGGCGGCTTGGCGGTGAGGTGCGCGTCTCTGTCCGCGACATCCCTGCTAAAACTTCTCGGATTCGAGGGCTTTATCGCCGACGTGTACTGCGGCGCCAACGAGCGAAACGGCGTGTGCTGCGTCTGCGGCGCCGGCTCGTATCGCTTACTCTGCATATCGTCGAGCATGCACTGAATCGCCGACGCCGGCTCAGCGCCCGACTCCAACCCGCGCTTTAAAATCTTCACAGCCTTGGCTTCACCCTTAAACGTGTACCCGAACGCCGCCCACTCGCACCAATAAATCGCGTGTTTGTGACCGATGCTACACGACTTGAGAAACTTGAACGTATCCCTCGCGTCGTCCATGTTACTCACCATCTGCTGCCTCGCCAAACCGAGAAATATGCGCACGTAATTTTCGTCGTTTACGTTGCCGCGTCTCGGAATCGTCTTCGTCGCGAGCTCGTACAATCTGTGCAAACTCACACCATTCCGACTCCCTGCGCTCGCGCTCGGTTTCCCAACCTCCGACGTCGCCGCCGCGTCCGCGTACGTCGCCTCCTCGTTCTCCAAAAATCTCAACCACGCCTCTGGGCTCTCTTGGTTCTCTCGCCCCGCGTCCGCGTACTCGTTCCGCTCTCGCCTCAACCGCACCGGCGACGTCGCTCCGGCCGCGCTCGCGCAGTACTCCTCCAACAGTGACTCCACGCTGCTCCGTCGACTCGTCGACCGCGCCGTCGCCGTCGCCGTCATCCTCGTCGTCTCTCCGCGCGTCGTCCTCGACTCTCGTGGCGCGCTTTCGCCTCGAGGTGTCATGGCGGATAACGCCCGCACACGCTCCGCCAGACTCGCCACGCGCGGTTCATACGCCGACCCGGGCGTGCGCGGGACCGCCTCGTCCCCTCGTCGCGCGCGCTCCATCGTCGCGCGCGTCTCCGTCTTCGTCTCGACCGTCGTCGCGAGCCGTTGGTCGATGACACCGCTCGCGCTCGGTCTCGTCACGGACGCACACGCCGATCGCGTCGTCGGGCGACGCGCGCCGAACGCGACGGCGTCCGCGTTTTCTTTATTTGACTCGACGCCGTCCACTCCCGCGCGCGTCGTCGTCGTCGAGCGCGTCGTGGACATCCGTCGCGCCGGCGTCTGTCGCCCGCCTGTCGTCCCCCTGTTCGAGTGCAGGGGGTGGGTCGCGGCGATTCCTGATTCAAGAAGGCGAGGATCTACGAATGGCTCCATATTGGAGGCCCTCGGAAATCTGTCTTTGTATCTTATGGGTCACGAACCGTCGCGAATACCCCCTCACCGCGCCCGCCCGCGCCGGATTGCGCGACGACGCGCCGCGCGTCGGCGCGCGCCGCGCGCGAGCGATGGCTGAGGCGCTCGCGCGCGCGGACGCGGACGGCGAACGCCGTTCGTCGTCGGACTACGCGTCGACGAGCGCGAGCGACGCGGCGGTGAGCGAGGAGACGACGGGGACGAAGCGGTTGTACGCCTCGAACGATGCGCTCGCGCGTCGAGTCGAGGAAATCGCGCGCACGACGTGTCGAGGACTCGCGCGAACGCGCGTGTTGGGGAAAACGACGCGTGGGAGGGATGTTATCGCGCTCGAGATTGGGTCGCACGTGCGCGTAGCGGGGGAGGGCGTCGCACACGCAGTCGGGACGGATGCGGGTGGCGCGGGTGGCGCGTCGACGACGGGCGCGGACGCGGATGGAACCGACGGCGGCGGCGCTTGGTCCGCGGAGGGCCGGTTACGGTTCGGGTTCATGGGAAACATGCACGGGGACGAGCCGGTGGGACGAGAGATCGCGCTCGACGTCGCGCGGTGGGTGTGTGAGGGGGCGACCACCGGGCCGATTAGCGACGCCGAGTCGACGGGCGCCGCGGGCCAAGCCGCGGATCGAGCCATGGCCAGGCGATTAGTGCGCGAGGCGGCGCTTTTCATCGTACCGACGGTGAATCCAGACGGTTTCGAATCGCGAACGCGCGGAAACACGAACGGGGTGGATTTAAATAGGAACTTTCCGTACACGGCTTTCAGTTTGCCCAAGACGCTGAGCGGGAGGGCCGGCGCGTTGGGCGGCGACCCCGAGAGTAACGTCCGACAAGAGAAGGAGACGGAGATGATAATGAATTGGAGTCGCAAGTGGAGGCTGAATGGGATGTTGAATTATCACGAGGGCGCGCTCGTGGCGAATTATCCGTGGGACGGCAATGGAGACGGGAGCACGACGTATAGCGCCTCTCCCGACGACGAAACCTTCAAGTATCTCGCCAAGACGTACGCCGACTCGCACCCGACGATGAATCAGAGCGAAGAGTTCGAGGGTGGAATCACGAACGGCGCGGCGTGGTACCCCCTCTGGGGAGGCATGCAGGACTGGCAATACGTCAACACGGGCACTTACAGTTTAACCATCGAGGTGGACGATCGCAAGTGGCCGGACGAGCGCGAGCTTCAGCGCATCGTCGACGAACACGTGCAATCGAGTATGGTGACGTGCGCTCGTACGCTCTTCGGATCCGTGAGAGGATTCGTGCGCGATCAGCGCGGCAGGGGTATCGCCGGAGCTTCGGTGGCCGTCGGCGACGACACCTTGCCCGTCACCACGGATGGTCTCGGCTTCTTCTCAAAGCCGAGTGCGCCCTCAGACCGTCCGACGAGCATCACAGTCACGCCGCCCACCCGACCATGGGTTCGATATCCAACCTTCAAGTCCACCGTTGACGTCATCGATCCCTTCAACGGCGCCTCGCTGGACGTCGTCATCGTCCCGCATCCATCCACCGCCGTTCGTCTTCTTCGAGCAGCCGTCGGCCTCGTCTTCGTCCTTCTGTCGATCGCCGGGCTCAGATTGCGCGTCCTTCGTCGAAGACGACGCGTTTTCGCACTTCAAGAGTCGCTCGCCGACAACCGGGACATCGAAAAAGCGATTGCCAACCGTCGCGGCGCCAATCGATCGTCTCCGGCCACGACGCCTCGCGTCTCGTAGTTTTTCGCGTTGTAGCAATCCATCGAGTCATTCTCCGTGCGCGCGATTCGTCTTCATCGATCGCCGCGTCCCCGAGCGCGTCTGGGAGCTGTCTTCTTTCAGAGAGAGGGACTCTTCGCCAATCGTAACCCCAGAATCCTGTACACCCAAACCCACGAAAGGTGTTAGCGACGATTGATTCATCGTGCGACGGCACACGCGCGCGCGTCAAGCATCGAGCGTCGACTCCAGCGCGCGCGAACGCGATCGCGATCGTCCACCTCTGGTGCGCGCGAGAGCGGAGACGCGAAGCGGGCGACGCGGGAATCGAGACTCGAGGCGACGAGGGGCACCGCGCGTAACACGCAAATCGAGCGCGTTCGAGCCGAGCGTGCGCCATGGCGGAGGCCAAGGCGAGGTTTAAGACCCTGCGAGGATGGAACGCGGATAAGTATCAGTTCGATATGCGCGCGCACAGCGCGTACAACGTGTTGCCGGGGACGCAGAGGTTGAAATTAATTTGGAAACGTGGGTCCAAGAGAGCAGAGACGGGCGTGGCAAAGGTGGAGCGAGGCGAGGCGGTTTGGGATGAAACGCTCACCCTCGCGGGGTCAATGTTTGTCAATCCGAAGACTGGAATGTACGAGCACAAGCCCACGCTCTTCGTGCTGCAGACGGTGAACGAAGACGGGACGCCAGGGAAAATGTACGCCGAGGCGACGTTAGATCTATTGGAATTCGCGCTGAACCCAGGTCGTGAACTCTCGCAGACGGTTCCGCTCAGGCAAGGCGACGTGACCATGCTCACACACTTACAGTTTTCGTTGACCGCGACGCCATTGGCGGAGAACGTGGCGCCGAGCGAGGTGTCGAGCGTTCTGAGTGCGGCTGATCTCGCCGAGGTGGCGACGCTCGCAGCCGCGAGCGGGGCGCCAGAACGCGCGGCGACGACCGCCATCGGAGATCACGAAGATGAAGGCTATTTTGACGAAGGATTAACGAAGAAGGCGCGAGCCGATGACGAGGCGACGTCGGATAAAGATGAAGCCTTCAAGTACTTTGACGAGCGTCTGGCGTACCATGTAGAAGAAGAGCAAGACGAGCTCCCTCCGCCGACCGAAGAGGAACTTCTTAGCGGTGTGGACACCGAGGGAGGAATCGTGCCCGGAGTCAAAATGATGCGTTTGATCGTCGGTAAAAAGTGCAAGATTTTTGTTCGCGGCCAAGATAACTTTGGCAACACGAGAACGACTGGTGGCGATAACGTTGAAGGCGTTTTGGTTGGACCAAGCGGACAGCGCGGGCTTGTGAGCACTAAAGATCACGGTGATGGGTCGTATCTTCTGGAGTTCACGTGCATGCAGCAGGGTGTTTGGACGCTTCGTACGCGTTTCAACGGGCGCCTCAGTATGGAACGTCACAAGCTCATCGTATCGTTCGGCCCACTCACGGCTCAAGATTTACGGATACAGATGCCCAAGCCCCCGTTCAGATGCGGTGCTTACACAGACTTGCAAGTTGTCGTCGAACGACCCGAAGATGGACGTATTCTCACCGGCGCTGAGGCGTTTAACGTGCGGCTCATCTCTCCGGCTGGCCTCTCCATCGGTGTCCCGCTCGACATCAAGCCGGGTACGACTGCCGCCGTTGCGCGCATCAACTGGCCAGAGGTCGGTGATCATAAAGTAGATGTCCGTCTCGACGGTGAATCCCTTCGAGGCTCACCTATGAACGTCACAGTCGTCCCGGAGGAGTTGTGTCTGGCCGCATGCCAACTTCAAGGACCCGGCGTGCATCGCAGCACTGCAGGTATCAGATCGACTTTCGTCATCGAAGCGCACGATAATCGAGGAAACCGTCTACTCGGCGGCGGTGCACCGCTTTCGCTATTGATTCGTACGTCGAACGATGAAGAGTATAGGGGTGAAATTGTAGATTTTGGCAACGGGACCTACGAAGCTTCGTACACCGTCCGAGTTGCCGGTTTCTATGAATTATCCATCGCTATATTCGGCGAAGAGCTCGTGGTGAAGGGTATGTGTGAACCGGGTAAAGCCGTTGTAGCTGGATGCGAGCTCGTGGGTGATGCTGGGCTCGACTTGGAGGTTGGCGGCTCGGGAAGATACAGCATTATTCGTCACGATGCGCATGGTAACCGAGTCCCCACTCGCCAGGGCCAAATCAAGTTTAAGGTAATCGCAGATGGTCCGGGCCCATCTACTTGTTCAATCATTGACAGAGCCGACGGAGTGAGCGACGTCGATATCACTACATCCGTCGCTGGTCGTTACTACGTCCAAGTCATCGCCGGTGATCAGGAGCCGATTCCCGGTTCACCCTTTGAAGTCATCGCGTACCCCGGACCAGCGTCGAATAATACGAGTGTCACCACTGTTTTTGGCGCTCAGCTTGCATCTAGCGACAGTGATGTCCTCGTAGCGGTTGCGGGCGAAGAAGTGTCGTTGGCTGTGGCTCCGCGAGACATTTATGGCAACGTCACCGTGTTTTCCAAAGCTGCGATGATCACCGCGTCAGCGACATCAGCGGGGGTCGTGACAGCGTTTGAAGAGCGAACGGGCACACGACAGGAAGTCTTGTTGTTTGCAACGTTTAGATTGGCCGGATCGTACTTGCTACAGGCGAAAATTGGTGACAAGGTATTGGATGGTTATCCGAGGATTCTCACCGTCGTCTCAGCGGCGACTGAACCGCGCAAGTGTATTTTGTTCGGCGAAGCACTGCAAGGCGTCAGATGCAATCGCATCACAACGCTCACCGTGCACGCATCTGACAAGTTTGGAAATCTGAGATCAACCGGTGGCGACGTTGTCGACGTCAATCTGTGCTCGCCAGACGGCACGCACGTCGTCGCTGCAAAGGTAGACGACCACTCTGATGGCACCTACGGCGCCAAGTTCAAATTAGAGCGTCCGGGGACCTGGGAAATTCAACTCGTTGTCAATGGTCGTGGTGGCCGCACGCAGGTGAACGAAGTTAAGTCTTACTTCGCTGGCGTGAGGGCGAACGAGTGCACCTTTTCAGGCATGGGTTCGGATGGTGTCGAGGGTGTCGTGTGTTTCAAGTCGAGCAGCATAGTCATTGAACCGGTCGACTTTGAGCAAAACTCTCGCCTCATGAGCGGGAAAGAGGCCGTCGTCGTGCGCATATTGACTCCGTCGGGAGGAATAAGCTCTGTCGATCTTGATTTCAAAGACGGGAGATACCACGGCTCGTACACATGGACGCAGCCGGGACAACACACCGTTTCAGTATCGCTCGACCAAGAGGCGATCGTGGGATCCCCGTTTTCTGTTGAAGCGATGAGTGCGTTGCCTCAGATTGCTGAACTCGAGAACATGTCCACGGGTGAGATTGCGGAGATCCTACCAAAACTTAGCGGTGAAGGCGCTTCGCAGGCATTGCAGTCTCTAACGCCAGATAAAGCAGCTGATGCGTTGGCCGGAAATACTCCAGAATCTACTGTTCGTATGTTGTCTCAAGTATTTCCCGGAGACGTCGCGGAAATTCTCAGTTGTATGCCCAATGATTACGCAGCGGCAACTCTGAGTTCCATGCCGAGCGAGCGCGCCGCTGAAGTGCTGGGCACGATGCAAGCCGCTGATACCACGAAACTTTTACTCAGCATGAAGGTTGCGGAGATCAGTGAAAAGTCAGAAATGTTTGCCGATGTGGTATGTGGCATGAAAAAGGAGGAAATGTTGGACACGGTCCGTTGTCTGATGAATTCAGAATCCGAAAAGGCCCTCACGGCTATTCTTGATAAAATGCCGGCGCGAGTCGTGGCCGAAATGACTACTGAGTTAAACGCGGAGGAGAGCTCGAAAGTCCTCTCTGGACTTTCCCACGAACGCGCGGCGGCAGTCGTTTCGAAACTCCCAGAGGAACAGCAAGTGCACGTCCTTGGTATGCTTGGAGGCGATTCCATGTTTCAAATGACCATGGGATTGTTCGCTGCTTACAAGATCGACAAATCTGCGTCGTCGCAGGAGCGCAATAAAACGAAAGCCGAAGCGATCGACACTGGTCGTCGCCTCGCGCCGGCTCTTGCACGCATGGGTGAATCAGAGCTCTGTGAAATTTTCAAGCCGGCGTCCCCGGAACACATCGCCGGCGTGTTGTTCGCCCTCGTCGAAGACAAACGACGTTCCATAAATTCTCAAGCGGCGGCTCGTCCTGTTGCGCAGATGATGGATGACGGCAGGATTGAATGGGGCGATGGATCGACTTCGGTAGTGAACGAAGCCGGAACATCCATTCTTCACTCGGACGGTACCACGGCGGAGCTCGCAGAGGATGGTACAATCATAGACAACGACGGCCAAGTGCTCAAGCTCAGACCTGACGGTATCATCACAGCTGACGGAACCGTCATGGGTGCGGATGGTGCGATCAGCACCGGACCATCCGGTGCGGTGCACTTGTACAGATCGTTGGAGGCTGCACAACGCCCGGATATTATGGTTGAAGTTGTCGGTTATTGCCCACCGGGCACTGCGGGTGAAATTCTCATCGATCTCACACAAACGGAGCTTCGTGCGACTCTCGCACCCTTGAGCGCTGCAGAACAAGCAAAGATCGTCGTAGAGGTGGGTCGCTTGTCGGCTTCGCAGGCAGCGCGCGCTGTATCAATTCTTAGTCACACGGAGGCTGCGTCGGTCATTAGCATTCTAGTCAATCCTGGTTCGAGCGGGCGATGCGATGAACCATTCATGGGCCCTTTCTTAGAGTTGTTGTCGCCGCAAATTCTGCGAAATGTGGAACCCGCGACTGCTGTCGGCGGTGCTCTTGCGACACATCTTTCACCGACATCGGCGGCAACTGTTCTACACAAGCTTGAACCGATGGATGTATCGCGAATCATCGAAGGCATGAGCCCGGCGGAAGTTCGGCAAGTGCTCGAGTCGAGCGCGTCGATGCAGGCTGAGAACGGCAAGTCGGTGAGCGATACTCCCCTCGTCGCAGCTATGGTGCCGTACGTAGCTGGGATGGACAACACTCAGGCGGCGGCGTTGTTAGAGAGCTTACCGCAGGACATGGCGGTTGGTATCATGATGTGTACGCCGGAGGAACGCGCCAACGAAATCATGGAACACACTCGAAGACGAGATCTCAAGGAGCGCGTTGAAAACAAGTCGTTGATTCACCTCGACGCTTGTACGATTGTTAACCTTCGTGGTGCCGTCGCCGGTGAGTCGTCGTCGTTTATTTTAGAAGCCCGCGAGCGAGGTGGCAATAGAATCAAGTATGGAGGTGGACACCTGACTGTGTCCACAAAGCTCTTCAACGCGCCGGGACCTGGAATCGAGATCGGGACGGTTCACGACAGAGGTAACGGTGAGTACTTGGTGCAGTTTAGCAGTTCTCTGGCTGGTAAGATTGCAGTCATCGTTGAAACGTCTGGCCAATCTCGAACTTGGGATGTGAACATTGAAGCTTCGGACGTCGTCATTTCAAAGTGTACGATCGAAAAGAATGGTTTGGAAGGATGGACCGCGGGCGTTCCGGGTAAAGTTCTGTTGACTTTGCGGGATCGTTTCGGCAACTTTGCCCACTCGACCAAGAGTATTCTTGAGTTTGAGGCGCGCGCGTCTGGTCCGGGAGGCGTAAACGTCGAGCGTAACATGTTGGACGACGGGCGCATTGAATTCGTCTTGAACACGACGGTGACGGGTATTTACAAAATCGCCGTATCATGTCTTGATACCAAGGAAGACTTGAGTGGATGTCCGTTTGAGGCTCGCATGGGTACCGGCGCGCTCTCGCAGGCGGGATGCACCGCGATGCTGCAATCCATCACGAGCTCTACCAAGGGTCCTGGAGCGAAAGTCGCTGCCTTCGGCGCATGCGCGGCCATGGCGGGAGAAGAAGTGACGTGCGTCGTCGAGGCTCGCGACCGATACGGAAACAACACGACTTTTGCCGGTGAAAACGTCGCCGTAGTGGCGTTCGGTCCCGCGCACTTGCCCGCCGAACGACCGTTTGAAGTCGCCGACGTCAGAAGTGGCCGCATGGCTCTTCGCGCCATTTTCCCTCGCTCGGGTAGCTATACGGTTTCCGTCACCGTCGATGGCATACCAATCGCATCCTCTCCGCTCATTCTGCACGTTTTTCCGGGAGCGTGCGAAACGAGCAGAGCTGTCTTGCGCGGAGACGCTCTTAACGGTATCGTCGCGAGTAAGATCACGAACCTTCTCGTGCAAACGGAGGACAAGTACGGCAACCACTGTCACATCGGCGGCGACAGAGTCAATCTGTCAATGTCGGGTCCCAACGGCATCAAGGTCAACGCTCTGGACGTGAGAGATAACGAAGACGGGACGTACTCGTTTTCGTTCATCATCCCGCAATCTGGACGTTGGACCATTCAGGCTGTCGTCAACGGGCGCGTGGCCAAGGAGAGCACCACCGAAGTCGTGGTAACGTACGGTCCGCTGCACGCGGCGGCGTGCGTGCTCAAGGGTGGTCCAGGCATGAAGCGGACGGAGGTGTGCGGCGCTCAGCGCGACATTTACTTGCAAGCGCTCGAGTATGACGCCAACGGTCGTGGCATGAGCGGTCAAGAAGCCATCACCATGCACATGATCACACCCAGCGGCGCGACGCACACGCTCCCTGCGATTTTCGCCGAGAGAGGTTCTCGCTACAAGGCGACGGTGCGTTGGTGGGAAGTTGGTCGTCATGAAATCGTCGCAGCGGTCGGTGGAGAACCCGTGGTCGGATCGCCGTTCGTCGTCGACGTCGAAGCTCAAGAGGTGAGTCTTCCCATGTGCCGACTCTCTGGCCCAGGTCTTCAAGGTGCCGTCGCGGGCGAGCGAGCGACAATTCTCGTCGAGTCGAGAGACGAGCGCGGGAACAGACTGTTCAACGGCGGCGCTCAGATGGGCATCGCCGTTCGCTCGGGAGGCGAGACGCTACGCGGCAAAGTACAAGATTGCGGCGATGGAACGTACGAAGCGAGCTACATCGTCGAGCGAGCTGGACCGTTCGAGCTCTCCCTCTTCCTCGGCACCGAGGCGGCGACGTACCGCGCCGTGTGTAAACCGGGTCGCGTCGATTACGCCAAGTGTCGAGTCGACGGCGTCACGAACGGCGTGTGGGTCGCGGGCGAACAGTTGACCCTCACGGTGACCCGAATGGATCGCTTCGGTAACCGAATCACAAGACGCGAAGGTTTGGCTCCATTCTTCGGCAAGGCGATAGGTCCTGGTGAAGTGACGAGCCAATCTGTCGAACTCGGCAACGGCACGTCGGAGATTAAGTTTTACGGCACGGTTTCGGGCACCTACCAACTCGGTGTCTACGTCGCCGACACGCCAATCGTACCGTACGCCAACGAAGAGGCGGAGGCCCTCATGGAGGGTGAGCAACTGATGCTCACGGACAAGAAGAGCGAGCGTTCTTCCATAAAGTCCGCCAGCATGAAGGCTGATAAGCTCTCCGGCATGCGCACCGACTCCCTCACCGGTACCGTTCGTTCAATCTCGAGGAACGACGCCGGTTCGGGCAAACCCGTGATGGGCGTGCAATCAGCCGTGATCATCGACGGTGAAGACGTGGAGGCGATGAACGAGATAGAATTGCCGAAAATCACCAAGATGAACGGCGTCACCATGGTGCCGCTCCCGCACGGCTTGTTCGAGTTGAACTTGAATCCCGCGGTGGCGATGCCCAACTGTTGCGAACTCGAAGTCATCGGAGGCACGCGCGCGGATAATTCTTGGATCGCTCCCGCGGGCGACGAGGTCATCGTGCGCGTCATCGCGAGAGACAAGTACAAGAACGACACGCACTGGGAAGAGGGTCAAACCATCACCGTCGAGGCGCTCGGACCAGAGTTTCTGAGTTTTGCCTCGCACGGCACGACGAGCTTACAGAACGAGTTCGTAGCCAAGATGATTCGCGCGGGTACGTACGAATTGCGCGTTCTGTGCGACGCGCTCCCGGTGTGCTGGAGAGCCATGCAAATCATCGCTGGTTTCACGTTCGCTCCGCGCTCCATCTTGAGCATGGACGGCTTGAAGGATATCAAGACGGGCGACATCGTCCGTTTGACTCTTCGCACGGTGGACAAGTATGCCAACCTTCGCTTGAGCGGCGGCGACACGGTGCAAGTGGTGTTGCAAGGCCCCAACGGTGCCCTCGCCCGTCAAGTGAGCGTGACAGATCATCAAGACGGCACGTACGCGTTGGAATTCCAAGTCACCGCCGCGGGACGGTGGATTCTCAACACGCGGATCAACAGCGTTCTCCACACAGACGGCGGTATATCTTTCGTCGTCGCGTTCGGAACGCTCACCGCGGAAGAGGCCGTACTCTTGTTTGATCCTCCGTTGCCCACCAACGCCTCGGTGGAGTGCGGACAAGCGAGCGACTTGCGAGTGTACGGTTTAGGCTGGGAGACGAACAACCGCGTCATGACTGGATTGGAGGCGGTGAGCATTCGACTCACCCATCCGTCCGGATCGCAGGAGGCCATTCCGGTGACGCTCGCGCAGGACAATAAGTGCTACTCGGCGAAGATTCGTTGGCTCCATCCGGGTTTGCACACCGTGAACATCATGCTCGACGGCGTCGTCGTGCCGGGGACGCCGATCACGGCGAACGCCGAGGGTAAGAAACTCGCGTTGATATCTTCGGCGCTCATCGGTGATGGCGCGACGACGTGCGTCGCAGGCGAGGACGCGCACTTCAAGCTCTTGGCGCGAGATTACGGCGGCAACATCATCAGCAAGGGCGGCGCGGACGTGACCATTGAATGTCGAGCGCCGGGTCGCGAGCCCATTGAGGGCGACGTCGTCGATAACGGCGACGGAACGTACACTTGCACGTACTCGAGCATCATCGCCGGCGACGTCGAAGTGATTTTGACGTCCACGGAAGGGACGAATCAGACGAAACGTTTGCTCAACGTCAAGTGCGAAGCCGCCGAATGCGAAATCAACGAGTGCCGCGTCGACGCCGCAAAGATGATGTTGCTGTGGAACGCCGGCGACGCCGGTCTCATTCGCGTCCAGCGTCGCGACAGGTACGGTAATCCGACGACGAAGGACACGGCGAGCGGCCTCAACCGTTTCGCCGCCGAAGTCGTCGGTCCCGGTTGGGCCGATTGCGAGGCTTTGGAGCTCGGAGACGGGTCGTGCGAATTACGTCTGGTCGCGCAAGCCGCCGGCTCGTACGACATCTCCATCGTCGCATTGGCGATCGATGAAGAGACGATGACTCCGCTCGACGTTCCATCCGTCGAAGTCACCTCCTTCAGTGCCATCGTGAGCAGCCAAGAGACATTCCCTTCGAGTTGCGTCGCTCGAATGGCGCTCATCAACGCCGGCAGCGAAGAGACGCTCGCCGACGTCGACGCTGACATCACGCTTCCGTCCACCATCATGGCTGGCGATCAGATCGCCATGCACGTCCTTGCTCGCGATTTACACGGAAATCCCACCAACTGGCTCGGCGGCGAGCGCATCGCCGTGCACGCCAGAGGACCCACGGAGATTCCATTCATACCGAGCGACAACGTGGGTTCCTTCACGGCCACCATCACGGCGGCCGGCGCGTACTCGGTCGCCGCGCTCGTGGGTGACTGTGCGTGTAACGGCTGGCCGAGAATCCTACAAGTCGTCGCGGGTCCGTGTAATCCGGACAAGTGCACCGTGAGCGGCGACGCGCTCGGCACGTGCGCCACGGCGACGCCGATTTCGCTTCTCATGCAAGCGACGGATGAGTACGGCAACCCGCGTTCACTCGGCGGCGATTTCATAGAAGCCGTGTTGATGAACAAGGATGAAGGCACCATCAACGTGCGCGTCATCGACAACTCGGACGGCACGTACTCGTTCAACTTTGAACTCGACATGCCCATCGAACACGAATTGTGGATCTCCGCCAACGGCATTCGCGAAAAGAGCAGTCGGTACAGTTTGCTCCCGAGTCTCGGCGCGCTGCAGGCGGCGGATTGCGTCGTCAGTGGACTCAGTGGCGAGCGGCTCGTGCTCGCCGACAAGTCGTCGCTGTTCGTTCAACCGTCCAATCCGAGTCGCGTGATGAGCGGGCGAGAGGCTGTCGTCGTCACCGTGCACCTACCGAGCGAGATGAGCTTCAACTTGCCGCTCAAGTTTGACGAATCGACGAGAAGATTTTCGTGTCCTCTCTTGTGGGTGGAAATCGGCGACCATCACATCACGGTGACGCTCGCGGGTGAAGTCGTCCCTGGATGTCCGTTCGTCGTGCGCGTGCACGATCCAGACGAAGAGCTCGGTGAGATTGAAGACGAGCCGCAGGAATCCAACGCCATGTCCATGGTTCCCGCGGATAACTCGTTCGGCTTTGTGTACACCAACGACTCGAAAGCCATCACCGCGGCGAAACAGACGCAAGAGGAGCAAGAGAGAACCAGAGACGCGCGAGGCGGCGAAGACGACGACGAAGAGGAGGAAGAAGAGGTGTTCATGTTCGGCACTGCGTTGAATCCGCCGCCGCCGCAGCAAGTCGACTCCACGGTGGCCATCATTCGCAAGCTGGACCTCGAGGAGGCTGGCGACGCCCTGTCCGACATGCGACCGGAGGTGGCGGCGGCTGTACTTCAACGCATGAATCCGCAAAAGGCGGCGTGTGCATCGGCGATGATGTCGCCGACGGAACTCGCCTCGGCGGTGACGTCCATGCGCGAAGAAAGCGTCATATCGATGCTCGTCGAGGCGCCGCCCGCCGCGCGCGCGTCCATCATCGAGTCTCTGCCGCCGGAAGCGGCGGCGCAGGCGCTCAGTCGCATGGATCCGCGAACGGCGTCGCTTTCGCTCAACAAGCTCATCGACGCCGATGTCGCAGCGGCAATCCTCTCAAAAATGAAACCGTCCCACGCGGCGCAGATGCTCGAGTTCATCAGCGCCGACTTGCAAAAGCAAATCTTCCTGGAACTCGACCCGGAGAGCATGTGCAACATTATCACGGCTACCTACGATCCGGCGCAGTCAGAATCTACGAGAAGAGGCGTTCACTTAACCCCGGAGAGTGTCAGCATCATCTTTACGACGATCGCGCCGGAGACGTGCGCTAAAATGATTCGTCACATGCAAACGGATGCGCTCGGATGCGAACTCGCCGCCGGCGCGATGCAGCGCGCGACGCGCACGCATCCTCGCGCGGTCGAAAACATTCTCGCGATGACACAGATGACGGCGACGGACGGCGGTGCGGCGATCAAAGCGGCAGTCTTACGACAGCCCGGAGGCGATGAAATCGTCGAAAACGCGGAATCGAGCATCAAGAAGGGCGAGATTGAGATTCCGGCGCCCGTCGTCAAGACGAAGACGCCCAAATTTAAATGGGGAGGTAGCGGACTCAAACCGAGTAAGACGGCGTCCGAAAGAGCGGCGCGCTCGCTCTCTGGCATGGCGCCGAAGGTTTCCGCGCAGGCGCTCGCGGACATGCGTCCTGGCGCCGCGGGCGCCGTGCTCGCAGCGATGGATTCTGAGCGCGTCTCGAGCATCGTCTCCGTCATGGGCGCCGAGGTCATGGCGAACGCCATCGGTAGCATGGACGCCGAGGACGCGCTTCACGTCGTCATGGGATCCAGCTTGAACATTCGCGTCACCATCGTCGAATCGTTACCGATCGGCGCGCAAGGTTCCATCCTGAGCATGATGCCCGCGGAGGAAGCCGCAGATTTGCTACGAGCGATGGATTCGAGCGCCGCGTTGGACGCCGTCCACTCCATGAGCGCACGCTCGGCGTCCATCGTATTGCAGGAACTTCCCGAGGAGCAAATGTCCAAGTACTTACTCGCGCTTCCGCCGAGTACGGCGTCGCCAATCTTGGCGAACATGTGCTCGACGGATCCCGGACTCAAGAGCGCGTCGCACGCGTTGAAAATTCTGAGCGAGACGAACGCCGACAAGACGACGTCTCATCTCAGCGGCATGTTACAGCGCGACGCCAAGAGCAGCGCGCAGGTGTTCTCGATCTTCACCACGGAGAGTCAAGGAAAGGTGTTGAGTTCGTTCAACGCCAAGGATGCCGGTAAAATGCTTCAATTCTTGGGACCGCAAAACGCCGCGCAAGCGCTCGTCGCCGCCGTCAACGGCGGCACGAACGCGGCGGTGGTCGCCGTCGCGTTGGAGTCGCTCGCTCGTCTCGGTGTCTGGCCGCCGAGCGTCGACGTTCCGCGTTTCGGCGTCAAGGTTCGAGGTCCGCTCGCGGACGTCCTCTTGGTGATGTTTGAAATCAGTCCGGAACAGTCGGCGCTCGTGCTCACGGCGCTCGATCCTCAAGTCAGCGCCTCGGCTATCGGCGCGATGACTCCGGCGATGGCTGGCACGCTCGCGAGCGCAATTCCAGACCCAAAGATTGCCGCACTCTTGTTAGAGTCCATGCCGCACGCTAAACGCGCGGCGATGATCATCAAGATGCGTCCCCAACCCGCCGCCGACGCCGCGTCCAACATGCAAGTCGAAAACATCGTCGCCATCATCACGACGCTGTACGAGACGCAAGACCCCGCGACGATGGCCATCGCCAATGATATCCTCTCCAAAATGGACGCCTTCAAGGCTGGTTCCGTCGTTGGTATGCTCAAGGACGATTTCGCCGTGCGTATCATGTCCGCGCTCCCCCCGCTCGTCGCCGCCAATATGATTTCGAGCGGCGGTTTACCGAGCGACAAGGCGGGCACGTTTCTCGATCGCGTCAAGTTGGATCAGGCGGAGAACGTCCTCGCCGCGCTCCCTCCGAGTCTCGCGGAAGAGGCGGTGCAACAAGTATCCAGCACCGAACTCAAGGCAAAGACCGCGTCGCGAACCGTCATCCATCTCACCTCGTCCCTCGTGAGCGGACCCGGATGCGAGGAGTGCGTCGCTGGCTTGGAGACAAAGTTTACCTTCGAGAGCACCAATCCCGGCGGCGTTCGCATTCACAAGGGCGGCGCGACGTTACAGTGCGTCATGCACCATCTCTCATTCAAATCGAAAGACAACTCAAACGACGTCGAGTACATTCGAGGGCAAGGGCAAGAGGTGCATGTGCAAGACATGATGAACGGTACGTACGAGTTTACGTACAAGGTTGACAAGGCGGGCGAATACGACGCCGTCATCACGTCGGCTGGACAGACGCGCGTGGTGAGAATCAAGTGTAAACCCGCCGTGCTCGATCCGACGAAGTGCTCCGTCGCTCCGCTCGACGAGAACACGAGATGGCGCGCGGGTGACGTGCTCGTCGTCAAGGTGCTCTGCTGCGATCGTTTCGGAAACAACGTCGCGCCGCCGAAGAGTGGAGACGTCGCCGTCAATTTCGTCCTCCTCGCCGACGGTGAGGGACCGAGCGTCGTCGAGGCAGAGATCGTGGACGATCCTTCCGGCGTCGGCGCGCTCGCAAAGTTCCGCGCCACCGAGACCGGCAAGTACACGCTCCGCATCTTCACCGCCGACATCTCGCGACAGTGGTGGGGCGGCGTGCAGCGCGAGTGCATTCAGGGCGCGCCCATCGAGCTCGTCCTCGAGGCGTCCACCGCGGATGCGTCTCGGTCGAGCGTGCAACTCAGCGGCATACGCGAGCGAAACATGCTGCTCGGATTGGCCGGAAGGCAGATGGCGGTCGTCGTCTTTGCGCGCGATCGATTCAACAACGAAGCTGTCTTTGAAAACGAACGCCTGCGCGTTGACGCCGTCGGCGTCTCGAATTCCGTCTTTGCGCTGGCGTCCAAGGAAGCGGGCGAAGTCATGTTCACGAACGCGCTGCAACGCGCGGGGACGTATTCGTTGCGAGTGACGGTGGATGGCAAGGCTGTGCACGGATTCCCGCGCAATTTGCAAGTCGTCGCGGCGCAAACCGATCCTCGCTTTTGTTCGATTCGAGGCGACGCGTTGAACAGAGTCATCGCGGGCGAAGTGACCAAGGTGCTCGTCAACGCGGCCGATCGGTATCAAAACGTCTGTTTAGAGGGTGGCGATCGATTGACGGCGCGTTTGCTCGGACCCGCGGGTTCGATCGACGCCGACACGTCCGATTTCGGCGATGGTACCTATCGTCTCTCCTTCGTCGTGCCTCGCGCGGGCGAGTGGAAGATTTTCCTCTCCGTCAACGGCGTCGAAAATCCGAAGCCCGCCACGACTTTCGTCGCCGGTCAGGGTGGATTGACGTCGAGGCAGCTCATGCTCATCCCGGGCGATAAGCGCGATGAGTTCATCGTCGGCTCCGAATCAATCTTTTACATTCAGTCGCTCGATTACGAAAACGCCGGCCTCGAAGTCAACGGCCACGAAGCAGTGTGCCTTAGACTCATCACGCCGTCTGGTTTGTCCACCATCGTGCCACTGCGTCTGACCAAAGACAAGGCGCGATATCAAGCGGTCGTCGTGTGGCCGGAAGTCGGCGCGCACTCGCTCGTCGCGGCGTTAAACGGCGAAGTCATCGTGGGATGTCCGTACTCCGTGCAAGCGGCGGCGGCGCAGGTTTCGCTGCCGGGATGTAAAATCACCGGCAGCGGCTCGACCACGGCGGTGGCTGGAGAACGAGCGACGTTTACCATCGAGGCTCGCGACGCGCGCGGTAACCGCATGATGGGCGGCGGCGCGAGCATAAGCGCCGTCATTCAATCCTCTCTGACGCCGGGACGCTCCATCAAGGGGAGCATTCTCGACCAAGGCGACGGGACGTACGTGTGCAGTTACACCGTCAACATGGCTGGACCGCTCACGATCACGGTCTCTTCGCCGTCATCGACCGTGTCGTTGTCGGCGACGTGTGTCCCTGGTCCCGCCGACCCCGCTTACTGCAGAATCGACGCGAGTCAAGTGAGACAACTCGAAGCAGGCGTGAGTGGCGTCGTCAAGGTTCTGCGCGCCGACCGTTTTGACAACTTGATCCCTGCAGGTGCAGATTTGATGCCGTTCCGAGTCGAAGCGACGGGTGTCGGCCCCGCGGATGTTGAAACCGTCGAAGCGGGCAACGGTTCCGCCGAGATTCGCTTCGAAGCTCGCGCGGTTGGTCGCTACACGCTCTACGTGTGGAGTGGTTTCAAGCGCGAGCCGATCTTGGGATCGCCGTGCGAGATTCAAGTCTTGCCGGCGCAACCCGCCGCCGCGGCGTGCAAAGCGCTACTCGAAGGCGCTGAGTTCAAGGCGCAAGGCGTGTACAGCGCTCAAGCCGGTGCGGTGGTCACGGTTCGAATGCAGCCGCGAGACAGATTTGGCAACTCCACCGGATGGAAGGAATGGCAAACGCTCAGCGTCACCGCGAGCGGTGCCGAGGACATCGTGTTCGATGAACTCGACGACGATCAGACATCGTCACGCGGTGTGTTTCGCACGACGTTTGCGAAAGCGGGCGCGTACGTCATCTGGGTCACCGTCGGGGGTCAGACAATCGTCGGCTGGCCGCGAGTCCTTCAAATCATCCCGGGCACGACGAACGCCAACGTGTCCAGTCTCCGTCCAGAGTCCGACACCATGGCCCTCGCGACCGAGCTCGTTCGACACGGTGGTAACGATACATCCCTCATCGATGCTCTCGGCCGCCAGTCCGTCGACGTGGATAAGCTTCGCGGTGAGATGGTCGCTTTGAAGGAAAAGTTGGCGTCGTACGAACGCAAGGAGCACGCCGCGCGTCAGCACGCCGACATCGATCCCACCGCCAAGGCTCTCACCACAGAACAAGTTCAAAAACAAAACGATAAAACGCTCAGACTCATGGTAAACGAAACCGAATCCGAAGCCAATACCGTGGCTTCAGAGGAGGAATTCGTCCAAGCGACGGACGCCGACTTTTTCCCTCAGTCGCCCGCCGACGAGGACGACGATGAGTTCACAGACGCCAACGCGGCGCCCTGAGCGACGTCTTCACCGCGCGCGCGGTGACACGGACGCATGTATCATAGACACCACGACACTCTTGTAATCAATATGCAGTCACAACTACAGTAGTCTCGGTCTCTCCCTATCTGCCGGCGCTCCCTCCGTCCGTCCCTCCGACCGACCGACCGACCGACCGCCGACCGCCGCGTCGACTTGTAACTCCCGGGTTTCTTACCCGGGTTTCTTATCGCCGATTCGTAGTCGCCACACCGCGCCGAAATGTGGAGAATTCCTCCCGTACCTCATTTTTCACGTATATTACCATGTTAAAGAGTATGAAGCAAATCCATATCCATCGGAGAGACCGAGGCACACGAATCGACGGCGGACGAGCGTTTTCTGACGTTTTTCGGAGGCGCGCGCGCGAAAAAGTGCGGTCGGTCGCCCCGCTTTCCCCGCGCGTTCGGATAAGCGTTACGAGTCAGGAACGGCTGGCGGAACTAACACCCGCGATCTCTTTTCGTCGGACGTCGCGTCGGCTCGGGGTGGCTGCGAAGAGGTGAGACGATTGATTTCAAAGGACGCCATCGTCGACCGCGCGGACGATCGACGCGGGGACGCGCGCGAGAGCGCAGTCGGCGAACGCGCCCGTACTATTATTTTCAGTGGCAACGCTCGTCGTCGGTGTCGTCGGCGTTCGGCGGTGTGCGAGACGCGCGCGGAGCGATCGATCGTTCGGTCGGCTGTCGCGTCGCGTCGCGTCCGGTCGGTACCTCACATCGCGCGCCGACGGGCCTCGCGCGCGGCGTTCGAGCGTCGTCGCGCGCGGAGACGCGCGACAAAGAAATCACTCTCTCGCGACGCCGCCGCCGACGCGCGCGACTCGCGACGACGGCACCGAGACGCGCGCGTCATCGTCCAAGTCGGTCGACTCGACCCCGCGCGCGCGGGCGGTCGCATTCACGCGACGCGCGACGACGACGCGACGCGCGATCGTGCCCGCGCGCGAGCATGTCGCTCGAGGATGATTTCGAGCTCCACCTCGAGGCGTTCATGGACGAGGAGCACGCGTTCGACGGATGGTGCGTCCGCGCGCGCGCGCGCGGAGACCTCGGAGGTCTCGGACGCCTCGGAGGGCGGGACCGATGGGACATGAGGGACTGCTCGAAAAGCGAAAAGAGAGCGAGAGAGACGGATGGATGACTGACTGACTGACGACGACGCTCGAACGTAGGTGTGGAGAGACGCTCGATTTCGACGCGCTCGTGCAAGCGGGCGAGATCGGGATCGAGCACGAGACGGCGCCGCGAGCGAGGGGCGGTGAGCGCGCGGCGGGACGCGCGGGGGGCGCGTCGGCGGCGATTCTGAGCGAGCCGTGTCAAGGGCACACGATATGTTCGAACGCGAACGCGCTGAAGATACACGGTGGTGTGAAGCTCAAAGGACAGTGGACGGCGGATGAGGATGGGTTGTTGACGGAACTGGTGGAAAAGTACGGGACGTCGAGGTGGTCGTACATCGCGCGCGCGCTGTACGGTCGCGTCGGGAAGCAGTGTCGGGAACGGTGGAATAATCATCTCGCTCCGGACATCAAACGCGGTGCGTGGAGCGTCGAAGAAGAAGAGACGTTCATTCAATCGCACATTGAGCTCGGGAATAAGTGGTCTGATATAGCCAAGCGTTTAGAGGGGCGCACCGAAAACAGCGTAAAAAATCACTGGAACGCGACGAGGCGAAGAAAAGATTGCGCAAAGAGTCGATTCCGGACTTACGTGCTAGACGTACACAATCGAGACGGTTCTTTGAAATCGCCGCCGATGAAGAGCTGTTCGGGTACGCCGAGCAATTCCATCGGGAGTTCGGCGCGAAAGCGCGCGCGCGCCTCGAGTCCGAGCAATTCCACCATCAACGAAGAGGTTGCGAAACGTGGCAAATTGGATGCGTTGGACTCGAACACGTCCACTCAAGACGCCATGGCGGCGAATACTGTGAGTACGTTAAACATGAAGACTTCGTCAGAGGATGATAAATGCGTCTACGTCGACAAAAAACCCGTCCCGGTGTTGCACGAGCCGATGTTATTCAAAGTTCCAGGGAACGCTCACGATTTCTTTGAGGTGGTCAACTGTCGAGAACAGATGACGTTCGATCAAACCGACGATCCGGGCATTGAGGTGGCGTCGTACGCGTCGACAAGTCCTCTCCCGGCGCACCTCTTCAACGACTGCGTTGGCAACCTGAACGGTCTCATAGACGCCGTCAGAAATCACTGTTCAGTGGTCAATCTCGGTCTCTCCGCCAAGAGCGGCGACGCAGAGACCCTGAAGAAGGTTGGTGGCAACTGTTACGTCATTTCTGTATCATCTCGGAAATGGGAAGAAGCGATGCGCGGTGTGAAGCTTGCCGTGCAGTTCATCAAAGAGTCGGATGAAGTGACGACGCCCAAGGTGTAAAAAATCTATCACGCAAACGGAAAATATTTCAACGTCATCGTGTTCCAATGTATTGCGGCTGTAGAATTCCGCCGGTATAGCACAACACGCACAGCACGCATAGCACGCATAGCACGCACAGCACGCACAGCACAATACACAATCCAAAAACAAGTAAACTTACTGTGAAATAATTTATGGTCTATGGCCTTGACCATGGCCCCAAGTTGGACGAGTTGGACGAATCTGTCTGAGACTTACGCGTTGTTTTTAATTAAGTTTCATCCTGCAAGCTAAGCTATTGGTTCAGAGGAGGGTGCACCACGACGTATTCCTCGGCGTACGCCCCCGTTCGCCTATTTAGCTCGTCGCACGGCACCGGAGCACACGATCTCGTGCACGTGTACACGGCGATGGAGCCAAAGTCGAGCGCGTAATCACTCTCGGCGTCGACTCCGAGTTGGCTGATGATGGTGGGTAAAATCTGAAACTCAAATTTTCTCGGCGCACCGCATCGCTCGCAACACGGTATGACATCTGTATTCGGCGCGTGCGTCACCGAAGGCCACACCGGTTGCGCCCCGGGCTCGGGACAATACCTCAACACTTGATCCGGATCGTTTTTTAACATGACGTGAAACGTCGCGAGCTGTTCCATGTCTTTATTCACCACCTCAGCCTCAATCTCCTCGACGTCATCCGCCGTCATGTCCTCCCCGCCCATTCCATTCACGTATTTCATCGCCTCGGACTCGTCCATCTCGTCTCGTTCCTCCGTCTCGACCACCAACTCGTACTCTGGATACGTCGTCGGCGGCGCTCGCAGCTCCGCCTCGCACTCGCTCGCCGACACGTCCCACCGATCACACCTCGCCCTCCTCGCGTCCATCTCCTCCCGCGACAACTCTCGCCCCAGCATCCCCTCCGGCAGAGGATCCCACGCGTAATACGCGTTCTCTCGCGGCAATTGTCCTCGAAACGCGCGACACCCTCTCGGCCCGTGCGTCTCCCCGCCGCTCGAGCTCGCGAACACGTACACCGTCCTGTGAAACGCCGTCGGCTCCTCGTCCACCGGCGCGTACACTTGCAATAAAAAGTCCAACGCCTCACCCCCATCCGCGCGCAATTCCTCGTCGTACGGCACTCGCACCGGATCGAGCCACGCCGGCGCGCCGCCCGCTTTACTCGGAAATCGCTCCCGCCTCGTCGTCGTCTCGTCTCGCGGGCGCTCGAGAAACCCCAACGACCACTCGCGATCGTCGCTCAGCGCGTCGAACGCGCTCGCATCCCCCTCAAAGTCCGCGTCTCCGTCGCGTCCATCGCCGTCGTCCGCCTCCATCGCATCCATCGTCGTCGTCTCGTCGCGCGCCGCCACCGAGTCGCGATCGATTCGTTCGGTCGGTCGGTCGATCGTTCGATCGATCGATCGATCGGTCGGTCGGTCACTCGATCGATCGATCGATCGATCCATCGACGTCTCGACGTCGACTTCATGCGCACTCGCGCGAGCGGTCGAACGCGCGATCGAACGCTCGACCGACGGACTCGCCGTCGGGTCGCGACCGGTCGTCGTCGTCACACCGCGCGGTGCGGCGGATGCGCGCGGTGGTGGCGTCGCCGACGGCGCGCGAGGACGCGCGCGCGATGGCGTCGATGGGTGTGTTCGACGACGCGGCGAGTGGAGGTACGCGCGAGCGAAAGCGCGGGAGGAGGACGAGGCGAGGAGGACGAGGACGACGCGTGGGGGAGGAATCCGACGGCGACCCTTCCGGGGTTGGAACGATTGTCGATCTCGTGTGTGAGACGCGTCGAGGTGTGAGACGCTGGAGGGGACGGAGAGGAGAGGGATGTGGAGAGAGACTGACGATGGGTGATGATGCGCGCGCGCAGACGCGAGAGAGGCGCTGGAGGTGGCGGCGAAGACGGTGAGTAAACTCGCGTCGGACGCCGAGCAGGCGGATTTGGTGGAGTTGTTGAGAGAGGCGCCGAGGGAGGCGTATTCGTTTCAGAACGCGGGTTGGCCGAGCGATGTTGTGGGTTTGAAGACGGAGGAACTTCCCGCTGTGGTTTTGGAGCGGTATAACACGCGGCAGTCGGTGTGCTTTTGCGGCGTGTTGCCGGAAATCTCTCGCGCGTGGGCGAGCGTGGACAACTCTTTGTTTCTTTGGCGTTTAGACGTCGCGGACGACGTTCCGGTGGAGTATAGCGGGGAAGAACAAGCGATCGTGGCGGTTGGGTTGGTGAAGCCGAAGAGTGGGGTGTTTCTGGAGGCGATTTCGTACGTGCTAGTCGTGGCGACGACGGTGGAACTCGTCATGGTCGGCGTGTGTTTGGAAGACGGCGGGCGTGAGTTGACGCTTCATCCGTTGCAGTACTCGTGCCCTACGGATGCGACGATCATGAATGACATCAGTTCCACTCCTGACGGGCGAATTTTCTTAGCGGGCGCGGATGAGGCTCTGTACGAGTTGGTGTACGCGCAGAGCGATACGTGGCACAGCAAGCGATGCAAAAAGGTTCGACACAGCCAAAACTTGTCGTCCCTTTTGCCATCGGTGTTGCGATTGAAAGGTTCGGACGCGTTGAAGCAAGTCGTGGTCGATTCCAAGCGTGGGATTCTCTACACGCGCAGCGAGCAGGGCGTCGTCGTCGTGTACGACGTCGGACCGGGAGCCAAGGACGCGCCGAAAAAGGTGGCAGAGGTTAAGAATGTCGCGCAGCTCGCGGCCCAGGCTCGTCGCCAGGGATCCTTGTTCGCATCGGCGACGCCGTCCGTGAAGAAGGGTGCGAAGTTGGTGCACATAGCCGTGGTTCAAGCCGAGGAATCATCAGTGGTGACTCTGGTCGCGATTTGCGCCGATGGACGTCGAATTTACCTCACCGCGCTTCCACCGTCTCGCGGGTACTCATACGGTGTCGCTTCGGGAACGGGAAGTTCGCGACAGGGTCCATCGCGGTTGTCTGTGGTCGAGCAACGCGATCCTCCTCCGCAAGGTGGTAATCAACGAGGCATGACGACGGCGCAAGCGCTCTTGAACACGACGTCCAGAGCCTTGGAGATTGAGGCTGGATTTTATAGCAGTGGCGTCTTGTTACTTTCTGACGCGACGCCGAATGATTCAGATGCACGGTTAATTTTATCGAACCGTGATTTGGCTCTACCACCGCACCTTCAGCTTCCGCCACCAACTCCTCCGGTGAGTTCCGGCAGCGGCACGCGAGGTTTGCGAGAAGTCGTGACGATTCAGCAACTCGATGGACGATGTGCGTCAAGTCTCGGGTCGCTCGGTGAAATCCCGATGCCTAGAAGCGTTCAAGACGTGCTTGATCCGCCGTATCCGCGTGGAACGTTGCCAGAAGCTCGCATCAACTCGACTGGATTACTCTCCGAGCTCGTCACTCAGTACATCTGCCCGCGACGGAGGTTCGTGTTGATGACGAACGCTGGTTTGGTGCGATTTGAAAAGGCTCGTCCGATCGATACGTTACAGAGTGTGCTCGAAAAGAACATCCCAGAGCAGATCGAGGAGTTCTTCAAGGGCTACGGTCCGATCGAAGCTGCCGCGATGTGCGTGGCTCTCGCCGTCTCTGGCTCGGAATCTAACGCCGTGACGCTCGCCGCCAAGCGTGCTTTCGACGATCCAAGGCTCACTGGTGAACCAACTATCGTCGAAGACAATTATCCGCAAAACCAAGAGAATAACAGCGGCTCTTTCAACATGGGTCGAGCGATCGTTCAACCGGTTTTGACGTATTCATCGGCCCAGCGTGGCTTGTACCTGTTCACGGCGCGCATCATGTCAAGCACGTGGGAGCGTGCCATACTCGTGCCCGTTCGCGCCCCCATTCAAACCAACTTGAATGGATCTTCTAGACCGCAGTCACCGGCGATGAAGATTGCGAACAAGGCGTTGAATGCGGTCCAAGCCGCGGCTCGGTACATGAGTGAAGAGCCCGCTCTTCGATGCTCCATGGATACGGCGCTCCTCAAGTCTCTGCACGAACGGTTGATCCCGCTCGTCGTTTTCTTGAGACAACGACGTCCGCGGATTAGCAGTGGTGCCACGATGTCGCAGAGCAAGCGCAGACGAATCAGATCGAGCGGTAGCGAGCTCACTGCGCTCCAAGAGGAGGAACGTAGCTTGGCGGCGCTCACTTCCTTGGTTAACAGAACTGCTCAAGCCTTATCTCTCATCACCATCATCATCGCTGATGAACGATTCTCAAGAGTCGCTGATATGCTTCCGTCCTCCGTTCGCAAAGAACTCTCACAGGTGCGTATTGATTCTGTTCTTTCAAATGCTTGTTTTTCGTATACGTGGCGCGATGATGACTTCCCATATATCAATCTGTCAATCCCCTGATTTTCAGTGATGACAACTTATATGGTGCCCTTCCACTGAGCGTCCGTTTATTTATTTTTCATTTTTCGAAACACTCGATGACGCGTGCTTTGACGCATGACTGACCTTTTGATGTACGTTTACACCGCAGCTCACGCTAAAGAAGTTGGTGTCGACCACCGAGGGCGCTCGACTTGCGGGCGCGCTCATCGAAGCTATGATGTCTCACCTCATGGCGCACGCTCGACACAGCGCCGAAGAACTCTCTACAGAACTCCAGAAGGGTTGCCCAGACTTTTTCGGCGCAGATTCTCGTACCTTTTATCACGCGAGAGACTTGTTGCAACTCGCTCGAGACGCTCGCGCGCGCAAGGAAAACATTGTGAGAGACAAGCACGTGAATGACGCCATCGCGTTGTTCATGAAGGTTCCCACCTCTGGAGACCTCTCCAGCGTGTGTGCCGAGCTCGTTGATTTGCGTGCCTTCCATGGTGTAACCGCGGTGCCTTTGGCCGCTGCGGCAGCCCTCGAAGCGCGATCGGAGGAAGCGCGATTCTCGCCTCACGCACAGCCCAACGTGGACATGGTGGTACGTTTGAATCGTTCGCGATCTCGCGTTGATGCGTGTTTATTACTTCACGTTGCGATGAAGACGAATCATTTACGTGAACGTTCGGCTTACCGCCGAGCGTCCTGTGATGATTTAAAATTACAGAACATCTAAGCCTGAGCGACGGCGATTCGTGTTTTCTCATTTTACGCGCACCTTTCCCAATGCGCGTACTGACCACAACCATCATTTTTCTCATCTCGCAGGATCTCCGCTCGTGTTTTGAGGTCACGTGCACGACCATTCGAGGACTTGCGACCGGACGCGCCGATGCGGACGCCGAAGCGGGGTCCCTGAGTCGAGTCGCCGCCGAGCTTCCAGAGGACATTCGCGAACGAGGACTGGTGAAGATCCTCGAACAACTTCAGCGAGTGTCCATCGGTGACTCGCAAGATTTTATGCACCGCGTCTTCGCGGAGCTCATCTACGTGAAGCGCGACGAGATGCTCTTGTCTTTACCGGCCGGTATGCTAGAGCCGTACCTCGTGAGCAAGAGCGCGCTAGAATCGGCGCAACAAGGCGGTGTGCTGACGCCAGACGAGGCCAGACACCTCGACTTGTTGGCGCAATTGTACGCCGCCCGAAGCTTGTATGGATTAGCCGCACAAGTTGACTGCTCCTTAGCCGAGCGTCGGTGCGCGAACGACGAAACCTTCACCTTGGATCAACGTATGGCGTTATTCGAGCGCGCCCTGTTGCACGCGAGAAAGTCGGTGGACGGCGGCATGACGGATGGTTTGGACACGTCATTCTGTGAAAACGTCGATAGCAAAATCAAACTTCTCGACATGCAGCGCCGAATCTTGGGCGTATGTGTCGAACGATCGCGCCAAGCGCGCGCTTCGGGAACGTCGAACGCGCCGGAGGAGTCGTTCGTCTACGAGTTGGAGCGCGAGTTGAAACCGCTGAGCGACTTGTACAATGACTTTGCCAAGCCGTGCGAATTGTGGGACATCTGCCTCGAGATGGTGCACTTTTCTCAGTATCACGATCCAGATGGCGAAATCGTGTGCGATCTTTGGGATAAAGTTCTGTTGCAAGCCGCCGCGCGCGCGCCGAGCGCGAGTATGTGTCTGCGAGAGACGTGCTTGGTGGTTCGCGCGTTGGGCGTCAAGTTGTTCCCGTCCGACGTCTCTTTCCCCGTGGTCCACGTCGCTTTGCGCCTCGAGCTCATGGCGGCCGGTCTGTGGGGCGCACCCGACGTCGCCGTCGAGGCTAGAGTGGACGATCACGTCGATACGAACGAAGTCGCCGACGCCCTTGTCGTCGCGTGCAAAGGCTTGGCGGAGCCCGTGCAACGCGCGTACGATCGTCTGCTCGCGACGCCAGCGCAGCGCATGCACGACAAGAGATTATCGAGCGTCGACGCTCTCCAAACTCCGCGCCTGCGACTTCGATTGCTTCGATCGGTGTACTTTGTCCTGCAGCTCTGGGACCAATCGCTCGTGCCAAAGTCCACTGCGTACGGCGCTTACGCCACGGGTGGACACGTGCGCGCCGCCATCGGCGACTTGTGCGTGAGCTACGCCTCGGAGAGTCGTCGCATGCAATGCCCGAACGAAGAGGTTCGCGCGAGCGCGGAAGATCTCGCCGCCGCGTTCGACACGTTCGGACGTCGTCTACTGTCTTAGTTAGCTTTTAATGGAGTCTTAATGTGTCATATTTCAAAGTTTCGCGAGATTTCGACCATAGACTTGACGATGCTTTATTCATCCTTCTTCTCTTCGTCCTCAACCTTGGCGCCCGAGAGCGCGTCCGCCAGAGCGTCAGCTTCCTTAGCGACGGCTTCCTTCTCCTCGGCCGCCTCAGCCTCGCCTTCTTCCGCCGGTAAAGCCGCCATCTTCTTTTGCGCGTCTTCGAAAGCCGCGGTGAACGTCTCTCGCTTCTCCGCGCTTCCAAACTTGATGCACATGTTGTAAAGTTCCGGTCTCTCGTCCCCATCGGAGCAATCGACCGTCGTAAACACGCACGCCTTTTCACTCGCCGCGTGTTCGCTCACCTTGGACTCCTGTTGCACGTAAAAGTTGGCGCAAATCTTCAACGTCTTGTCGCGTCTCATCAACACGCGAATCTTCTTTGAATCTTTATGTTCCAAGAGTTTGATCGGTCCGAGTCCTCGCTCGCGCCACTCGCCATCCGTGAATCTGTACGCCTTCACTTTCGCTTCAAAGAGCACGTTCTCGTCCTCCTCACCAGTCTTTCGCTCGGAATCATCCTCCACGATCTCGAGCTTCACCACGGGTTTAAACTCCTTGGTGCACTCCGCCTCGACATCCTCCTCCTCATCGCGCTCGCCCTCCTTCTCTTCATCACCCTCCGCCTTGGCGCTCGCGGTCGCGCTCGACGCAAACTTGGACGGATCAAATCCACCGCTCGCCGCCGCACCGAATCCACCGCTCGCGAACGCCGCACCGAAGATCGGCGCCGCCGGCGTCTGACCCTCCTGCGCGCCACCGCGCACGATTTCGCGCGCCGCCGTCGTCAGTCTCTCGCGTCGCGTCGCGTCGCGTCCGATCGCGTCGTCATGCGTCTTCTCGCCCTCCTCCTCGTCGCACCTTGGTCTCCTCACTCATCGCGTTCGTCGACGTCGCGCGCGTCGAAGTCGCGGGCGGTCGAGCGCGGCCCGTCCCACTAAGTATGGGCGCTACATGGGGATGCCGCGCTCGCCGTCACGTCACGCGGCGCGGCGCGGGGACGCGTGATCGGTCGATGGATGGACGTGCGTGTCGTTCATATTAAACTCATTATAATAGTCGTGCGTGTTGAGTCGTCGTTGACGAACGCAGAGGCGTCGCGCGGCCGATGGCGTCGGCCTGGGCGCGAGTGGATGATGATTGGAATCATCGCGCGGCGGTTTGCGCCTTCGGAGCGGCGGTGGGCGCGCCGCCGGTCTTGCCGCCCATTTGCTTTCTCTCGTTGATCTCGCGGCTGACTTGGCACGCCACGAAACCCGGCATGGAGATGGATTCCACGTATCCGACCGGTTTGACGCCGACGGATTCGAGAGCCTTGCTCGCGACGCTCTTCAAGTAGCAGGACTGGAATGGGCCGAGGCACATCGCGACAACGGCCGTCATGAAGCAGCTGCCCGTGTTCGTTCTGTCCGCGATCGAACCGATGTGGCAAGCCGGGCACATGCACGCGTACATACAATCGCCGGTGTCCTCCATGCAGCCACCGGGGACGTGCATCATGTAAGCCAAACC